>Ga0213833_1001089_pt1 | contig 20663 bp, 26 predicted proteins | sample SWATP21_FD_160575 | JGI IMG/M metagenome (GOLD analysis project Ga0213833, IMG submission 160575) | Coastal seawater microbial communities from Marineland, Florida, United States - SWA TP2 #1 | ecosystem: Environmental > Aquatic > Marine > Coastal | place: USA: Florida | collected 2016-08-14 | reverse complement strand
CCTTTGTTGGCTGCACTTTGCGTGGCAGGTTTTATGAGACGCTCGCGCCAGAGTTCCTTGATGCAGTTGGAGCTCCAGCTTGGGTGCGACATGTCCTCCGTTCTGCCTGAGAACCAGCGACAAGACATCCAGAAGCTCCTAACGCGCTGGAGGCCGAAACGAGGTGTCCAAATTGCAAAGCGGCACGTACAACGTGCCTTGCAGTGCAACAAGCTCCTGTTTGCAGCGGGCACGGCGGTGCAGGCGAGCTTGGTGGCGGGTGACTTTGGCAGCACCGCTGCAGCACCCCACCACGTGGAACACGTGAACACGCTGCGCCACGCCGCCGACGCAGCTCTGCCTCCACGGCAAGGAAATGTGCCCACCCCTCTCCGTGATGGTGATAGCGGTGGTAACGGTGGTGGGGGTGGGGGTGATGATGATGATGATGGTTGTGGTGGTGGTGGTGGTGGTGGTGGTGACGATGGTGATACTGGTGGTGTTGATACTGATGAGGGTGATCAGGCAGTGGTGGACACTACACGCCGCCTGGCGGTCACTTGTGCCTTTGTGCACGCGCTGATCGTGGCGGTCAAGGCTCTGCTCCCGCCACACGCTCAGCCTCAGCCGCATTCGCAGCCTCCACCGCTGTCGCTCGATGAAAACGTTGGCCCGCCGCCAGCCGCGTCAGACACTGCCGGTGGTGGAACGGCGTTTGCGAGTCTGGGCAGCAGCGACCGCATGGAGGATGACAACGCAGAGCCTGGCTTGGGACCCACAGGTTCCGCATCTGCGTCTTCCCCCCCATCCGCATCCGCTGCCGCTTCCGCTTCCGCTTCTGCATCGCAGCGGCCATCGAGCAGTGCCACCATCCACTCGCAGCCAGACAGCCCCTCTCGCGTCGCTCCGAACATCCCCCAACCCAACCGTTTGTCTGATACAACCAATGCCGTACCAGAGGACGGCCTGCCCGAGGTCACCATGCCCGAGGCCACTGCACCATCGGTGCCTGTGTTTTTGCAGTCCGCGCCACCTGTCGGCGGCATGTCTGTGTTGACCTTGCTCCGTCGCATCCACCTGTGCGTGGAGTGGCTTTCCGACGCACCCATGCCGCCACGGACACAGTACCACCCAGCAGCAGGGGCTGGTGAAGAGGAGGACACCACGGCCCTCACTCGTGCTGTAGCTGCAGCCGAATTACGCACGCTGTGCTCCACTGCACTGCGTGTGGTCGAGACGTTGTCACCACATGCGTCTGTCGCAGAGCTCGCGACTGTCGCCACCCTCGCTGCCGCCCATCACATGGACATCGTCCGTGCGGTGTTGTCCCGACTGCGGTCCTTCATCACCTCTGCCCCCATCCTTTGCCCGGCTGCAGTGCTTGCACTCGCGACGGCTGTGCGACTCGCGGTGAACGCCGCTAGGGGCCAAGACACGTTTGATGACGAGGCTGTGGGCGGGTCACGGTGGAGCAAGAGTCGTGTTGGGAAGGGTGTGGAGGCACTGGTCAGCGGTGTTGTGGGTCACGACATGGTCGCGACTGCGAAGCACGCACTGGTGCGCTTCGGTGTGGGTGGTGGTGGTGGTGGTGGTGGTGGCATGGGCGGCGCTGCAACCAGCGTTGGGGAGGAAGATCGACTGCTTGTCATTGCCCATCAGGTTGTGCAAGCCGTGGTGCCGGTCGTGCAGACCGTGGTGACCGCGCTCCGTGGCCTTGTGTATGGCTCGGACAGCCAGGACACGCCCAAAGAACTCCAACAAGTGTTGCACGCCCTGTGTGTGCTGCTGGATTCCACGGTGGACGCATTGCCTGGCACATCCGCGCACGTTGATGAAGCGTGGCGCAGCGACATGCGCAGTATGCTGAAGCTTCTGAAGAATAACGTGGTGGACACAGAAAGTCGTCATCGGGTATGCGCGTGCGCGGGGGCTGGTGTGTTCCATGCCGCAGCTTGTGTGTGTGTGTGTGTGTGGTGTTGTGTCGTGTTTTGGCTGTGCGCGCCGCACTTCTTCAGTTCATGTTGGGCCGTGCACGTGTGACCATGTGCGATGGGGTGGATGCGGTGGGGTGGAACAGATCGGCTATGCGCTGCAGGCAGTCGCACACCTGTGCCCCGAAGCGGGGCAGTCCCTGACCAGTGTGATCACCATGGTGACCAAGGTGACAACTGAGGGCGTGAACATCGCGAACGCTGTGGCGGAAGTCAAACCGTTCAAGGTGCTGACGGCGCTCAACACCGCCAGGGCAACTGTCATGGAGTGGGAAGCGTCCCAACCGCAGTCTTGGTATCGTGCCGTGCGCGTGCTTGCAGACTTGGCGCCCCACGACTTGTGTGAGATTGTCCTCCACACGACACCCACATGGGCCCAGCACCACCACCCCAATGCGAGAGCCCACACGCAACCGGCTCGCCATGCCGCCTCCGCCACGGCTGCCCCAGGAAGTCCATCAGCAGCTGCTGTGCGTGTCGGAGAGACCGTGGCCTCGAAACTCCGGGCAGCATCGGGCAGCAACAAGTTCCCATGGCGCGTGTCCTTGTTTGTGATTGACATGCTGGACAGCATTGCGCGCAAGCCAGAGCCTGTCGTACGCCCGGTGGCACCCAACACCCTCGTTGCACTTCCCGCCGTCAGTGCACGTGCGCTTCCTGCCATCAGTGCACGTGCGCGCGCTTCTCGAAGGCGGCTGTCACGCACAGGCAGCAACAGCAGCAGGAGCAGCAGCAGCAGCAGTAGGAACAACAACAGCAGTAGGAAAAGTCGCGGTGGTGCCAACAGCGACTCTGATGGTGGTGGGGCGACGACGAGCGCGGCTGCGGGGCCTACGCATCGGTCTCCCACCATCGCCTCCCGTGTTGCCGCCGCGTTCACGTCGCGGCGTGGATTGCGCCCCACGGCGACGTCTGGTGCGGCTCGGGTTCCTGTTCAGCAGGCCGCCCATCCCAGTCAAGATGCGCGGGTATCAGCCATCCGAGCCATGTCCGCCATCTACCGCAACCACAGCGTGGCGTTCGAGGGTGACCACCCAACCCTCAGCGTGTTCATCATCCGACGCCTGCTGCGCCTGTGCTCCCTTCCCAACGACGCCCTGCGCCGGCAGGCCAAACGGTCCCTGCACGGCGTGTTCCTCCACGTCGACCCCGTGGCTCGATGGAAGCGCATCTTGTCCTGCGGTCGCGCCAGCAGCCACTCCCGCGCGGCACTGCTGTCCGCCGACACCGGCGTCACGGGCGCCGCGTTCATTGAGCACCGACAACCCAACGCCAGGTTTTACCGGCGGTACGCGCTGGGGTGGCCCAGGTTGGACGCCAACGCGGTGTTGGGGTGCGCGTGGGGTCGAGGGGCGGCAGGGAAGCAGCAGCAGAAGGAAGCGGGGGAGGAGGAGAAGAAGGGAAAGGCCAGCGGGGTTGACGACAATGGTAGCGGCGACCTTGCAGCCAGCGCTCGCTTGATCCGCGCCGCCTTTCAAGCGGTGCACCCGATTGAAGCCGCGGTGGAGCGGTTGAGGCACAACGCGTCCGTGCGGTTTCGCACCGTGTCCGGGTGGAAGAAGAAGAAGAAGAAGAAGGGGTTGGCCCCGGCTGGCGCCAGTGGTGGCGCAGCAGCAGAACCCACCAAACCCACCGGCTCCTTGGATGTGTACGTGCCCTCGCTGTGCTCCTCCACCGTGCACAGCACCCACACCGTGCCGCTGCAGCGCGTACTGGACGAGTGGCTGGCTGCGCCGCTGCAGGTGTCGCGCGTGATGTTGCTCCACGGGTACAGCGGCGCGGGCAAAAGCCTGGAGTGTCTGTTGCTGGAGCAGGCGCTGTGGCGGCGGTACCAACGCGGCGGCGCTGTACCGCTCTTCATATCGCTCCCGGCCGTGTCGCAACCCTACACGGACGCCGTCAGCCAGGTGTTGCGTGAGCGGGCCGACATGTCCCTGCATGAAGCGCATGACCGCGAATGGGTCATCATTCTGGACGGCTACGACGAAGTCCGGGGGTCGGCCAACATCATTGAGGGCAACGCGATTCCGACGCTGCTGCCGCACGCCAAGACCATCGTGACGTGTCGCACCGAGTACCTGAACCTCAAAGGCAACTACGCGTCGCTGTTCCACACACCCCACACGGGCATGCTGCGCCAGGTGTTCCTTCGCCCCTTCAACTCGCAGCAAGTGATGCGCTACTTCCGCCTGTTCGTCAGGGCACGAGTCGCACGCCTGGAGACCGCTGCCACCACCGGGGCCTCCACGCCCGCGGCATCCGGGTGGGATGTGCAGCAGTACAAGCACATGCTCGACACCATCCCCGGCCTGCAGGAGCTTGCCACGTCGCCGTTCGTTCTGCGCGTCATGGCCGACGCCCTTCCCCGCCTGCACCACCAGCTGCAAAAGCAAGGCTCCGCCCTGGCCGTCACCCGAGCGGCGGTCTACCGTGCCTTCCTGGACGCGTGGTTTGATCGCGAGGCCGCCCGCATTCGGCACCGCCAGCGCCTGCGGCTCGCCCCGGAGGCCAACCTGCCAGGGGAGTACGACGCAGTGCGGTCCTTCAACAACTTTGGCCAGGACCTGGCCACCGCGCTGCTCGCCATCGGCGAGAGCGTCGTCGAGTCGTCCGCGGGGGTGTACGTGCCCGGCGGCGCCAACGCCTCTCCGTGGGCCCGGTTTTTTGCGGCCGACCCCGTCACCACATGCACTCGGCTGGGGACCCCGCTGCAGTGCCACGGCCGGCGCTACAGCTTCATCCACAAGAGCATCGCAGAGTACTTCGCGGCGGAGGCGTTGTTTGACCACCTGCGGTTTGTGCGCCACATGCTCGAGGACCAGGGGGCGTTTGAGGGTATGGCAGGCGTGGCGGACATGTCGCAAGTCAACGTGTGGGCGGGCGGTGTGTTGGTGCGCTTGGCGTCGCGCCTGGAAGGGTGGGTCAGGCAGCAGCCGTTCGACGGGTTGCACATCGTCAGCCACCCTGCTGTCGTCGCGTTCCTGGTGGACATGATCCGCGCAGACATCCAAGCGGACGCCGCCGCGACACTCTCCGCCGAGGACATGGTGGATGACGGCGTGGGACTGCTCGAGTATGGATACGGGCTCGGCCCGCAACATGTGCGTGTGCACGTGCTTGGCAGGGGGAACGGCCTCACCACCGGCTCCTTCCCCGGCATCCTCCTCACCCTCCACCTCCTGGTGCGCCTGTCAAGCTTCCCCACGCACCACCACCCCCTCGCCATCGCGGCCTCCAACGCCGCGTCGCTGCTGGCGCAAACCGGCTCCAGCCTGGCGTTTGTGGAGTGGGACGGCGTGAGGATCCCCGGTGCCCTGCTCAGCGACGCCGTGCTGACCGCCGCGTCGTTGGTCCGGGCAGACCTGCAGGCCGCGCGGCTTGACCGTGCCGTGCTGGACGGGGTGACGCTTGTGAATGCCAACCTGGAGGGTGTCTCACTGGGCGTGCAGCCCACACTGCCGGGTCCTGGTGCCACTGTGACGTCGTTGGCGTTTGCACCCGGGGAGGCGGACCTGGTTGTTGTTGCGTGCAAGGATGCTCGACTTCGTGTCCAGCACGTGACTGCCTCGGCTGGTGGTGGTGGTGGCGGTCGTCGTCGTGGGCCGGATGCGGACGTGGACGCGGAGGATGGTGGTGGTGGTGGTGATGGTGATGACACGGTTGTGGCGGAGGTGGAGGGCGTGCATGGTGGCCCCATCATGTCCGTGTGCCTCGCACCCTCCACGTCGTCGTCACCTGGGACCCAGCGCCGGGTCGTGTCTGCCGATATCGTGGGCACGGTGTGTGTGTGGCGGCTGTCAACGGGTCGCCCAGACGCCGTGTTGCGGCTGGCCAACGAAAGCGTCACCAGCGCCGTGTTCCTTGGTGCCGATGCCTCGCCGCCCGTGCTGCTGTCCGCGGCACCTGCGGCACCTGCGGCAGTCGCAGCTGTAGCTGCGGCAGCTGCAGCTGCACGTGCCCGGTCGTCGCGAGTGGCCTCCACACGCACCCGTTCGCGTCGGGACCGCACAGGTGTGGACGTTGCCCCCAGCTGCAGTGTGTTGATTGGGTTGCTGCCGGCGACCCAACAGCAGCAGCAGCAGCAGCAGCAGCAGCAACAGCAGCAGCAGCAGCGCCGGCGGCGGCACCGTGGTGAGGTTGGCGCAGTTGGCACTGGTGGTGGCACTGGTGGTGGTGGTCGCCTGCAACTCGCGCCTCTCGACGGCGAGAGCAAGGCGGCGCATGCGACAAGGAGGGGCGACGCCGCCTGGGCACCCCTCCGCATCTGGCGGGTGGATCAAGACCCTGCCGGCGAGCACCTGGAACCTGTTCCCTGGGCCCGAGCGTGTGGCGTGGCTGCCATGGACACGACGAGCGCGATGGGGCCAAGCGATGATGGGAAGAGCAACGCCGTCATCGCCACTGCAGCTGCAACAGGTGGAGGTGCCGGTGCAGGTGGAGGAGGCACAGGTGCGGCAGGCGCGTTCAAGCTCAAGGGCACCACCACTGGAGCACGTGGAGGGCGTGCGCTTGTGGCGATCGGATGGGTGGATGGGCACATTGACGTCGTGGCTGGCGCCACCATGGAGCGCGTGGCCTCCATGCGACACGCGATGCAAGGCGGCCGCGCCAGTAGTGTGGAGGCGGGGCTGAATGCCGTCGTGTTCAGCGCTAGCGGTCGCCAACTGGCGTCGTGTGGCGACGACACGGCGGTGCTCGTGTGGGACAGCTGGACAGGCCAGCTTCGGTTCAGCATCCTGGCGCACGCGCAAGCCGTGTCCGCCGTCGCCTTTTCCCCCGACGGCCGGTTCCTCGCCAGCGCCAGCGGCTCCACCACGTCCGTGTGGCGAGCGGCGAGCGGCGCAGCCGTGGTGTCCTTCACCCACGACGCAACCGGGGCGGCATGGCGGGAGAAAACCCACACCCCTACCCCGTCTGCGCCGTCGCCCCAGCATGACAGCGACGCCAACGACGACGACAGCGACGACGAGTGGACCGTGTCTCGTACCACCGTGACGGCGCTGGCGTTCACACCGGACTCGGGAAGCGTCGCGTCCGCCGTCGGTGGCGAGGTCCGCATCCACGCCGTGGACACCGAGTCGGCCGCCAGCGCCTGCCTGACGCAGGCCGTCGGCGCCGAAGTGGCGGCCGCCCCCGCCTTAGGAGGGCGCCTGGTGGCGTCCAAGGACGCGAAGGGAACGCTTCGGGTGTGGGCGACGGTGTCGGGCAGCTTGGTCGCAGAAACGCAGGCGGTGGCGGTGGCGGCGGCGCCGAAGGATGAAGCGCCGAAGGATGAAGCGCCGAAGGATGAAGCGCCGAGCGCGCGGCGACATGCGGCGCGACAACAGCTGTGTTTCGTGGGCAGTCGGTCTGGTGTGTTGGCGGCCAAGGGCCCACGTCACCGCGTCGCCTTGTGGCACTGGGGTGCGGCTGTGCGGGGCGACCCAATCCCTTCAGCGGGTGCAACTGCTGCCGGTGGTGGTGGCGGTGGTGGTGGTGGTGATCCTGGTGCTGGTGCTGGTGCTGGCATTGGTGCTGGTGCTGGTGCGGGCGTGACTGCTGGCGCTGGTGCCGGTGCTATTGGGACCAGTCAGGATGGTGGTGGTGGTGGTGGTGGTGGTGGTGGTGGTGGTGGTGTCGTGTACCTGACTCCGCCACATGCCAAGGCCATCACAGGCATTGCTGCTTCCGCGGACGGCGGCACGTTGGCGTCTTGCAGCTTGGATGGCACTGCGATGGTGTGGCGCGCCGCCAACGACAGCATCGGCGGGGATTGGACCAGGGTGCTTGTGTTGGACCATGGTGGCAGCGCGCCCCAAGCAGTGTGCGTCTCGCCCAATGGTGCCATGGTTGTCACCGCGGCACCAGCGCCGTACCACTGTTCACGCGATGGTCACAACGGCATGGCGCAACGCGCCGCAACCGACGGTGGTGCAGATGCTGTTGGCACAGGCGCAGGCGCAGGTGCGGGCGCAAGTGCAGGCGCAGGCACAGGTACAAGCGCAGGCGCAGGTGAACAGGCGCCCACACCGACGCGACCTTGCCTTTGGGTGTGGGACGGCGAAGTGGGTGCCGTCGCGGGCAAGTTGTTTGGCCACGTCGCGGCCGTCACCTGTGTCGCGTTTGCCAACGCCCGCACCCTCGTGTCCGGCGACCAGGGCGGCTACGTCCGCATCTGGAGGGCACACACCGCGCCCTCCGGCCTGCAATGGTACGAGATGCACTGCTTCTGGTGCCACACCGGCGCGAGGGTCACGTGCTGCGCCGGCACGGACGGGTGGTGGGCATGGGGCACCACCCTCGGCACCGTCACAGTGTGGGACCGGCGCGGCCTGGTGTGCAGCGAGCTGGACGTGGGTGTGGAGCCGGTGACGGCACTGGCGATTTGCGGCGACTCCATGCTGACGGGGTGCGCGGACGAGGTGGCCAGGGTGTGGAGCCTGGTGGAGGGCACGGGCGAGGAAGGGCTCGGCTTGTGGCGGTCCGTTGCGTCGTCGTGGGTGCTCTCGCAGCAGCTGGCGCCGTACCACAAGCGGCAGCTGTCCACGGGTGCCACCCCGCTGGAGCGGGTCGAGCGTGTGCGGTTGGACACGCGGCGGGTGCTGGAAGAGCACGGTGCCCACCCCCACGTGTCCCGTGCCGTGGATGTGGTGCCGGTGCCACGGGAGTTTGTGGTGGGCCAAGCGGTGCGTGTGCGCCCCCGGCTTGCGGGGCGTTGGGTGCGCGGCACCATCATGGCACGCCTGGATGATGGCCGTGGCCGCCGCGGAACTGGTGTGAGGCACCCCGTGTACCGAGTTGCGTATGGCGTAGGAGACTCGCCCGCGGATGGGGCGGGGGCCGTGTGTGACGATGTCATGGGAAGCAACATCGAGCCGATGGTGGATGTGGTACACGTCGACATGGCCACTGGGGAGAGCACACGCCGGCGCCCTCAGCGCCCGGAGGAAGCCAACGGATACGAAGCAGAAGCAGAAGAAGAGGAGTACTGAAGGTGTGATGCCTGGAGGTGTAGATCAATGTTTTGTGATAAAAAATACATGGTAGTGTGCATTTCTGTTTGTTCATGCTGCACACCCTTGAGCAGTGCGGCGTGCGATGGGAGGAGAGTCGAAACAAAAAGCCTTTGACGGTGATCACACCTGGAACCTCTGCTGGTCACCACAGGGCCGACCAGCAACCCCATGCAGCACCATGTCATGCAGTGCCGCCTGACAAAGTGGACAAATCGGGCGTCGTCGCTCCACCGGGGGTAATGGACATCTCAACACTGATGTCTGGAGGAACACAACACGTTGCACTCGTGCGTGTCAAGTCTCTGCACCCTCTCTTTCTCGCCCCGCGCCTCACACACACACACACACACACACACACACACACCTCGCTCCAGAGTCTCTGCTTGCTTGAACATGTCTTGAATCTCATCCAGAGTCTTGTCTTTAGTCTCGGGAACGCACCTTGACACGAAGGCCAGCGCACACAGCGTCGTCATGCACAGCAGGCAAAATGCCCATGCCGGTCCCACAGCGTCGATTAAGGACAGCAGCAGCTGGTTTGTCAACAGGGACGTGATCCAAAACCCTGTCATCGCCAGCCCCATGCCGGTGCCACGGGCCTGAAAAATCCAATGCCAAGCCCAAGCCAAGTCAAGCCCAAGTCAAGCCCAAGCCAAGCCAAGCCAAGCCAAGCCAAATGAAAGCAAAATATCAGAAACCGAACCCGACAACAACCACAAACACAGCAGAAACACGTCAACACAGTAACACGATGTGCGGTGAAGGGTGGCTATGTGCCCACCTTTGCGGGGAGGAGCTCCGAGCACACCACAAACATGAGCGGCGCCCAGCTGCAGTTCCAGGCTAGGATGAACACGAGAACGGCGGTAACGCCAATGACGCCCAACACCGAGTGCTGGTCGTGGAATAGCGCAAACGCGAAGCATAAGACTGCGAACGCTGTTGCTTGGACACTTGTGCCTGCACAGCCACGATCGAATCGAACAGCAGAGCACACAGACCACATCGACGGCGTCATGGCTGTGGTGAGCGCGGACAGGACACACAGAAACAACCACGCATCCCACCTGCCAACAATAGTTGCTTCCGTCCAACACGAGGAATCAGGGCTAATGCCAACGACACACCCAACAACTTGGCGAGTCCCACTCCAATGCTGCGTGTGCCGCACCACAACACGCGGGGGCGACTCGTGTGAGGCGCTTCCAGTGCCGACTGCGCACACGAACCAAGCGCGGACTCTCACCTCACACCCAGGCCAGTGACCCCCGCCTCGGCAAATATCTCCGAGGAAAAGTACAGAATGGCGTTGGAGGCAGTGAGGTTTTGAGCCATCGCAACACCCACGCTCAACATCACCGCCTTGCGCATGGGCATGTTCTGCCACACCATCCCAAGTTGGTCTGCGCCGCACACCAGCCAGCAGGACAAACACCGGGGTGGGAGGGAACAGAACGTTCAGCTTGTATTCTATTCACAACACGAAGGAACGTGGGCGTCAGACCCCTACCTCCAAGTGTGGCCTGCTGTGTTGGGTCAGCCCGCGATTCGTCCTGTTCGTGCAAAAAGAAGTGCACACCAGCATAATCCAACCATCACACAGGAAGGCCCATCAATGCCACATCATCACGCATCCATGATGGTCCTGCCGGCAGGCACGCACGCACTTCATGCATCAATTGGATGGCAGCTTCACCCTTTCGGGTGTGGGGAGCGTAAATGCGCCGCATCACACCGGCAGCCGCCTCGCCATGCCCGTGGCTCAGCAACCACCTCGGGCTCTCTGGCAGCACCAAGAGAACGCCTACACCAATCCACCCACCGCAGCGCACCATGGAGTCAATACGTGATGCAGCCATAAAAACAAAACAGCTACAAAAGCCGTTGTTGTGAGTGCACTTGTCTCCCACCGCACCTGCAAGTTGAATGAATGCGGGTGCAGCTGCCAGTCCGAGCATCCACCTCCACCCATCCCTGGCATCTTCCAGCGCCACACCGGTTACAATGGCCACCAGGCACCCTACGCACAAGGCTAATTCATTCAAGGATACCAGCACACCACGTAGGGCTGGCTTTGACAGCTCCGAGATGTACACGGACACGCAAGTGGAGGACCCTCCGATGGCGAACCCGACGAGGAAGCGCCCGACTAACAGGACGCCGAAGTGTTGCGCCAGCATCATGACGACGGCACTCAACGCAAACACGGCGCTGCAAACAGCGATCACAGGCTTTCGACCAAACACATCGGCGATGGGAGAACCTGCAAGGCTGCCAAAAGTCGCGCCAACAAAAACGAGAGACACAAACTGCACAACAGTGCATTGCGATCAAGGCGGTGTTCCGCTTGCACAAGCCCGACGCTACGTACAGCTTCCTCGGACGTGGTGGACAAAGAAAAGTGTTCCTTTACGAGTCGAAGAGCCACTGTGGTTGAACGAGTACTCATAAGTCTCCTTTCCACACGAACCGCCAAACAACATGCTGGCGCCGCGTACCTGTGACCACACACAAGTCGTAGCCAAACAAGAGACCCGAGATCGTGCTGAAGAACACAACCAGCAATGTGAATCCATTGATACTGCGATCTTGATCGTAGTGTGCCCCGTCGCCGCGAGTTCCGTGCTCCTGTAGGCGCTGGAACGTCATGGGAAGGCGCGGCGCGTGAGCACACAGACACCGGACTCCGCACGCGCTGGGGGATGTCGGGTAGCAAAAGTGCACTGCTTCGGTAAATTTCGGCAATTTTCGAAATCCAGGAAAACAAAACAGCTGCTGGAACTCAGCGTGCACCTGAAGGTGCCGCCCTAACATGGCGTGACACAGACAGCGGTCTGAGCATGCCGCCTTTCGTGTGTCGCCCTCTGGTTGAGCTTGTTGGAACGGACCACCCGCACACGCACAGGCCCGCACTCCCCTCTGCTGGTGCGCTCACCTAGCCAACTCCCAGGTGGTCTTGTAGACTTGTGTCGCCCCGCACAGGCGTTTGGGCTTGGGTGCTGACATATTTGCGCCCAGAACGAGCGGGCGCGTGTGGCTTGCTTTTGAAGCCAGTTTCTAGCATCACTGCTCACGTCGGCGCACAGACCCCACAACATGTCTGACCGGCTTGTTGCTAAGCGTTATCGCTTGGGGAGGAAGATTGGCACTGGCTCATTTGGTGAGGTGTACGTTGGCACCGATGCGACATCCGGCGAGTCATTTGCTATGAAGCTGGAGCACACACGCCGCATCAAGCACCCCCAACTAGCGTTCGAGTCCAAGGTATTCAAGCTGCTTCAGGGTGGCACGGGCATTCCCAAGATATATCACTTCGGAAAGGAGGGGCATTACAATGTCCTCGTTATGCAGCGGCTTGGTCACAGTCTGGAGGAGTTGTTTCACCTTTGTGGTGGTCGGTTCAGCGTGAAGACGGTGCTGTTGATCGTGGATCAAGCACTTCAACGGCTTGAGTACTTGCACTCGAAGGTTCGTGTCGACACTGAGGGTTTGGGTCGTTGTGGCTCCCTTGCTTCGTGGCGGGACTCAGGTGGTGCACTCGCAGGGTATCATTCATCGTGACATCAAGCCGGATAACTTCATGGTTGGGGGCAAAGGAGACTCCTCGACGCTTTACATCATCGATTTTGGCCTGTCCAAATGCTATCGGGATCCCCGAACCAACGTACGTGGTGGTTGAAGGCCTTGCTGTCCTCGTATCATGCCCTGTTTTTGTTGTGTGGAGCCGTGGGCCAACTGTGTGCGATTTTGGTACGTGGTCTGCAGGTACACATCGAGTACCGGGAGAAGAAGCAGTTGACCGGTACACCGCGCTACGCCAGTATCAACAACCACCTTGGAATCGAGCAAAGCCGCCGTGATGACCTGGAAAGCCTGGGCTACGTCATGTTGTACTTCTTGCGCGGCCGCCTGCCGTGGCAAGGCATCCCTGCCAAGTCACGACGCGAGAAGTACCAGAAGATTGCACAAACCAAGATGGCGACCCTGTTGGAGGTTCGTGGTGGCCTTACATTGTTCTCGTGGCTGTGTAGCGTGTACCTGGAACGGGTAGCCAACCGTGCGTGTGTGTTGGGACGTCGAGCAGGAGTTGAACGCAGGATTCCCTGAAGAGTTTGCCTCCTTCCTGAAGTACTGCCGGACGCTCAGGTTCGCTAGTGACCCCGACTACTCTGAGATTCGTGCCATGTTCCACCGTGCAGCAGAGCACCTAGGTGTGGAGTATGATGGCCAGTTCGACTGGGTGACGAAGAAGTTGTATCCCAAGGCTACATCCGGCGAGTCGAAAGCATGAGGCCGAGGCTGGGGCGGTTTCTGTGTGGGCAGTGCATCCCCACACATTCAAGTCTATGGCATGGCTTCTCAAGTTGCGAAGTGTTGCTCAGGGCTCTGTTCTGGCTGGCAGCGTGTCCATTTTGTCTGTTGCGGTTAGGATGTTGGGTCGGGTCGGCTGGCTTCGTATTGATCGTGCGTAAATCACATTGTCTTTTTCAAATCAGCTCCCACTCGCTGCCTCGCGCACACGCACGGAATACGCTTCATAGACTCTTGGAATACAGCTGCGCTTGAAGTGTTCGAGATGATGACTGTACACAATCCGTGTGTGAGGCCTGAGCGATGCCACACGCACACCAGCACGTACCGCAATGCGCTTGGATCCTGGCGCATGAACCTTCATGGCCAACATGTAGCGCCGCCTGAAGTTCTTGCGTTCGCTCATCGCGCGAAGTGCGAAGTAGTACTTTGCATACCTGTCCAGAACAACAAGCGGGCCCACCATGCATCAGCACACACACTCACACTGCAGCAGCACCACTGCAGCTAACGGACAAGGAGCCAGAAATAAAGAAGTCCCATCGCAGCGCCTGGACGAATTCACGTTCGAGGCGATTGATGCTGGCCAACGGAAACTGGGGATACACTTGACTGAACTCGACATTCCAGCTACTGAGATCTTGCCACAACTGATGGTGGTACGAACGTGAGTACACAATCAATGGCACATCCTACACCAAGCAAAACGGGACGAACCTTCGAGGCAAGCAACAGTCCGCAGATCAGCACAGGTCTCCAGTTGTTGCTGAGCAACAGCAAGCCAGAGTTCTTCATCAACCGTTCGATGTACACCAGACATACAATGCTGCACTCAGCGGAGAGTTGGGCATCGATGAACAAATGTTTCGCAAAATTGTAGATCTGGTTGACGGTGGGCATGGTGTACACCGGCTTCACTTTCTGCTTCCACGGCACAGCCCACGACACACGCATGAGGACGGGCCCAAGACAAAATAAGGCTGCTCTGCTTTGCCGTATGTACCTCCATTTTGTAACAGGACGCACCGCCACGGGGAGCACGAATAAAAGTGTAGCTGCATCACCGCCAGCATCGGTGAGTGCAAGCAGCAACAACCGCAGCAGAATCATCAACGCACAACACACACACACACACAAACAAAAAAACAACAACAACAAAAGCAAAAACAACAGCCATCCATCCATGACGCGACCTCTTACCGAAAGCGGGGCTTCACAAACAATGATTCATGGAAAATTTCAGTGATGTTGGGCTCGCAGTCGTCCGACGTGTCGCTGGCATCGGAGGCAGAAGAACGCCGGCGTGTCATGCCCAGGCCTCGAGAGGCTTGCCGCATTTGCGAACGGCTGGCTGCGGTGGGGACAAGCAGCCCTGCAGACTGCAAAGGAAGCCCATCAGCCAAGGCGGTATGACTGCGCACAATGTGCTGGTACAATACCACCGCGATGCTGGGACACACACGCATCAGATCGGAAAGAAGGTGAGCAAGAGGTGCGCACCAAAGCGTCAAGCCACACAAGCCTAGCGGCGTTACCGAAGCAGAAAATCGTCATAGTCAGGTCTCGCCACGGTACTTGCTTGCGAGGCAAGTGTGGGTGCACGTTGGCTGGGAGGTTTGAACTTCAGTTCCTCTTGTTCAATTTGTGGGGTGCAATGTTCGTCAGCGGTGTTGAACAACTCGTCGTCCATGGGTGACGGTTCCATGGCCCCACGGTCTGGACAAGGCAACAACCACGAAACGAAAATAGATGCACTTAGGAGTGACAACACCGCATGCACAAACGTGGGCATCCCAAGCAACTGCTCACCCATGAACTGCACTCGGCGGATCTGCGGATGGGCGTGTCGCTGCTGGCGTCGCTTCGCATCCTTCCGAGCACCACTCCCAAAGGTCACGGGTGGTCTCGGTGGGCGTGCAGGGTGACGCAGGGCACCAGAGGCTGCCACGACGACACCTTGAGCACCATCACCACGCCCACCACCACCTGTACCAACTCCGGCACCAGAAACTGTCCCGGATCCACGGCGACTGGAACCAACTCCGACGCTTGCACCCGCACCCGCACCCGCACCCGCAACCACACTGTTGGCGCCAGCGATGCTCTTACGACCGTGAGCGTTGTCGGGAGTGCCTTCACTCAGCTGGCGTGCCGACCGTGCCAAGGGTGACGGCGTGGCCACATTCGCTGCTCCGCGCTGGGGTGTGCGCGGGGTGGCTTCATCTGCCCCAAAGTCCGTTGAGCTGTCCACACTGACCCCAAGTCCCGCTTTGGTTGTCGCCAAAACATCACCATCGCTGGCGTCGTCGCCAGCGTGGTGGCCATGGGCAGAGGCATCCACCTCCATGTCCCTGGACACCCCTCGGATGGTCAGCCCGACACGCATCATGCCCCGTCGGGAGGGCCGGTGGGGGGAGGGTGTGGCTGGGTCAGCATGGCGTGCGTATGCGGTGGCTGAAGCAATTCGCGCAGAGCTGCTTTGTGGGGACACGACGCGGGAAGTGCTGCGTGTGGGGAGTTCGATGTCTGACGTTTCACCGTCCACTGCGGCTGCGTTGGTGCACACCCAAGCCGCAAGCCACAACCACGCCCCTGTCAGTCCGAAGGACACTTGGGGCAACGCTCACGCCATCCACACCACTCCAAAGCTCTCGCACATACACAGCAGCAGCAGAACACCCCCAGCACAACTACACGCAACACCAGCGCACGCACAGTCTTGAGACACGACGGACTGCATGGATGCGCTGATCTCGCGCGCCAAGGGTGACGTTGCCATCCTCTTATCACCCTGGGCCCTACCAAGATCCGTTACCAGGCATGTGATGCACCCAACAGATGCGTCACCGTGACTGCAGGTCAACACACAACACCATGTGCCTCAGGCGCAGGGACAAAGCAAAGTGTGTCAAGGTGGGAAGCTTGCGCGGGGGGCACACCGCCAGACAATTTGATGTGTGTGTATTAATTGCGGGGCTGCGGAAAACGCCTCACCTCCCACCATTGCTTGTCGTGTTGCCACCGGGAACCATCAGCAGTGGCAGTGGAACACGACGAGGCCTGGCGTGGAGCTCATCTTGTTGCGCTTGGTCGCTGTGTCGTTGCTACGTCATGTTGTGTCACCGCACCAGCAGTCGTAGTCGTAGTGCGGCATCTCCAGGCCGCTCCAGCCACCACAACACACAGTGCACCGCCTCTAAGAATCAGTTGCCACCCTCCAAACAGTGGTCGTGACCGTGCCCGTGCTTGGTTGTCCTCTCGCCATGCAATGTGTTTGGTTTGATCCGCGGGCAGCTCGGAAGAAAAATGGCACCCCCACCTTCTGCTGTCACCGGTTGTGGACTACGCACCGCACCAACAACACGCTTCGGGCCCACTGAATGTGATGATATGCTCCCCACGAACACAACCACTTGAGAAAGAGCCAAGCAGCTCAAGCCCCCAGCACCCCAACACGATGGACTAACAGCAGCGGGAGGGGCTTCACGAACAGACAATGGCGCCCTCGAAGTCACACAAGGACCAAGAATACGGTGCCTTGACTGGGGTTCATGACTAGTTCGGTGGTATTTCACATGCACATGCCACACACGCCTGACAAAGCACAACTATGAAATCGCGGCACGCACGCAGGCAAACGAAAACAGTGTGCATGGTTTGCACGCGGAACACCACCTCGCGATGCGAGGTTCGCGTCGTATGGCCAGTCCACATTAACCACACTACTTCACGTCGAACCCTTCTAGCCGCAAGCACGACTTGTGGGCCTCAATCTCGAAGAAGCACCCCTCCGCACCCTTCATGACGATGCAGTTGTCGCGTGCCTTGCGTGTCTTGGGGCAGGAGCAACAAATCTTCTTGCCGGAGCGTCCAAGCTTCGGGCCAGCCTTCTTTGGCGCAGATTGGGTCTTTGACTCCATGGTTACCACTGAACAAAGTCTAAGATGTCTCACCACTCAGTCTCTGACACAATGCGAGGGAGTTGTAGTGTGCGGCCGCAACAGAGTTCGGCACTGCAAGCGAACACGTGGTGTAAAATAGTGACACTCAAAATAACTCCTTCAAAAGGACGAAGTCTCGCAGCCGCCGTGGCCCAAGCAGGCTGCTCTAGCACCGTCCCTCCTGTCACCCCCGCGGATCGGCCCTCGCCTCGTGTGCCTGCTCCTGGGATCGTCCCTGGCTGTACATCCGGTATAATGTCAGCGACAGCACCGGTGGCAGGGGCAACAGCAGTGAAGCCGGAGCCACAAGCGACCGGTGTGCCTGCCACCCCACCAGCACCGCCGCCAGTGCCAGCGCCACCCAAAGCGTCGGAGGTGCCGGCTTCCACGCCTGCTGCTGAGACCACGCCTGTTCCCACAACAGCTGTGGCACCAGAAACTCGCTCGTTGCGGGACCTGCGGCTGCCCCCACAAGGGCAGGCGGCTCAGGAGTCTGTTGAAACAGACAAGTACGATGTGGACTCATGGCGCTTGCTGTGCGAGCTCGCACAGTCTTTGCCGGTGGACGACGCTCGTGTGGTATTTGACGCCTTCCTCGCCGTGTTTCCATCAGCTGTGCGTAGCGTGGTTGACCGCTGCGGCGTGCTTGGTGTTTTTGTCTAACGGACCTGACTGCAGGGGCGGTACTGGATGAGCTACGCCACATTCGAAGAGAACCACAACAACCACGACGAGGCTGCGGCGGTGTTGAAGCGTGCTCTTGCCCACACCGTCAACGTGGATGTGTGGAAGTACTACGTTGAGTACACCATTCGACAGTCTGGGCTGAAAGGCGCAAGAACGGCGGAGAAGCTCAAATCCGCGCGCGCAGCAGTGTCAAGTGCGTACGAACTGGCCCTGGACAAAGTGGGGACAGGCATGTCGTCAGGTCCTTTGTGGGCTGCGTACATTTCATTCGTGGCAGAGGCCCCGGTGAGTGTGTGGTGGTGTGAATGGCGTGCCTCCTCGCTGTTCGTGTGTGCGTGCGTGCTCATCACCTGTGCACGCCTGGCAGGAAACCGTGCATTTTGAGAAAGTGAAGAAGTTAGAAACGCTCCGTCGCGCCTACAAGCGTGCCGTGACAACCCCAACGCACATGGTTGAGACTCTTTGGTCTAGGTACCAAAAGTTTGAGAACGAGCTCGGTGACGCTTCGGTACGGTGTCGGCGGTGTCCTTGTTGGAGTGGGTGGATGGATGGTGGCTCATCTTGGGGCGTCTCGCCCCTCTTATGTTTTGGCAGTCCAACGATCTCGTGAGGCAATTGGCGGGCCCGCATCGCGAGACTCGCATCGTGTATGGCGAGCTGCGATCGTTGTGGGATGGCATTACCCACGCCTCTCTCGCTGTTCCACCCGAACGGAGCGCCACACAAGCACTGCAGGTGCGCACGCAGCGGAAACGGTGTGATGGTGTGTGTTTCACCTCACGCACCCCCATGATTTCCGCTTCCCGTTGGTCTGCAATTTTACCAGCTTGTGAAATGGCGCCGGTTAGTCGCGTTTGAGCAAGGCAATCCGCTTCACCTCGCAGACGAAGCGCACCAGGCGCGTGTCCGGTTCATTTTTGCGCAAAGCCTGGACTGCCTGCGATTCTATCCTGAAATCTGGTATGTTCATGGTGTGTGTGTGTGTGTGGGTGTGTGGGTGGGTGGCTGGGTGGGGGGTCGATGTGGCCTTTCATAACGATGCCTCTGCCAACTGCCTGATCAGGTTGGCTTTGGCGGAGTTTGAAAACACAGTGAAGATGTTCGCCAAGGAGGGCGACGTTTTGAAGCGAGCCGTGGCTGCGCTTCCTGAGTCCCACCTGCTGTGGTTTGCTCTCGCTGACTACTATGAAGAGCGCGGTGAGACGCCAAAAGCAGACGCCGTGTACAAGCGCTGCATCGATGCGGTGCCTGCACCTCTGGTTTTTATCCTGTATCAACGGTTTTGTCGACGAACGCAGGTTTGTATTTGGTGGGGTGTCTTCACAGCAATCACGTTGGGTCAGTCATGATTGTTACCATTGTCACAGGGGAAAGCTGCTGCAAGAAAGGCGTTTCGGTTGGCAAGAGAGCACCCAAAGCACTGCTCCCATCACGTGTTTATTGATGCTGGTACGTGTGGTAGTGTCAAGCGCAACTGCTCCATGCGGTCTTTGACCTGGCGTCTTCCGCAGCACTGGTGGAGTTTCATGCGAACAAGAACGAAACTGTGGCGCGAAACATTTTTCAGCTTGGTCTCCGTCGCTTCCAAGCGCAACCCGAGTTTGTGCTGCATTATGCACAGTTCCTTGCATGGGCCCACGACGACACGAGTACGTCTGGCGTGGGTGGGCTGTGGACCGTCGTTGTTGACAACGCGTGTTTGTGGGTGCCTGTTTGTGTTGGGTACGTTGGGTTGCGCACCACACAGATCTGCGACTCTTGTTTGAGAAGGTTCTTCCTGGCATGTCTGAAATTGACGCCGCGCCTGTCTGGGAACGGTTTCTACGATTTGAAACCCGCCAGGCTGCCCGAGGTGGCAACGTGAAGGCGTTCCGGCAAGTGGAGAAGCGATACCTGGAAGCGTATGACGCGATGCCCGAGTTTACAAAGTCGGGCTTCGGTGTACCAGGCGCCAGTCGTATGCACCGCCACCTTGCTCTTGGGTTGGCGCCTTCCGGTTCGGTGGATAAGCAGTGCCTGGAACGACTTGCGATTCGATCTGTTGACCCCTTGACCGGCACATCGTACGTGAGCCGTTTGCCGTGGAGTGGTGTGACTGTTGGTTACTCTGACTCTGCACCGTGGCGCTGTTTTGCTTCAGCAACGGTCGCCGAGTGGGGATTTCGTTGTTAGGTGCCGATGTGTCGCGCACAGCGTCACGAAAGGTGAAGAACACTGTGAATGTGCCGCCATTCATGCGAACCTTGTATGCCAAGCTGCCGGACGAGTTCCATGGTACGACAGTTAGCATCGTGCGTCATTGGTTGTCGGCCCTTCAGCGTAGCCCACCTGTCGCAACACGTGCAGGCATTGGACCTGACCCGGACTACGTTCTCCAATGCATCAAGCAAATGGACGTGGGTCCCCCACCCCAGGTGCGCTGCTTTGATGGTTGAGCGTGTCGACTGCCGTGTTTTGCTTGACTGGTGGTGAGTGCTGTGGTCGTGCTACGTGGTCGCAACCAGAACAAGAGCGGTGGATCAGTGCCTCATAAGCGGCCGCGGGATGAGTCCCACACCCGCAGTGATCCAGGCGCCGGTCGGCCCACCACACGGAGACGCGTGAATGTGTATCAAGAACGAAAGTTGCACCATTAGCTATCGATAGATGTAGCAGTCTCCCAAACGCCAACCACACAATCTTGCTGCAAACATATGCTCACACCAGATGACAGCACCTCCACTCTCCGGACTTAAACATGGAAGGAGGGTAGGAGGGGA
>Ga0213833_1001088_pt1 | contig 20682 bp, 19 predicted proteins | sample SWATP21_FD_160575 | JGI IMG/M metagenome (GOLD analysis project Ga0213833, IMG submission 160575) | Coastal seawater microbial communities from Marineland, Florida, United States - SWA TP2 #1 | ecosystem: Environmental > Aquatic > Marine > Coastal | place: USA: Florida | collected 2016-08-14 | reverse complement strand
CACACACGAACTGAACGTCGCTGGCGGGGTCCTCTGAGATGTTGAAGTGGGCCAGTAGTCCTTTGTGGTGCTTGTTGGGCATCGCCTTGAGTAAGCAGCTCTCCCTCTGAAGACTGTCATGCTCGCACCCACACGCATCCAACTGGTGAGCTCACCAGGCAACACAAGCGCAACGTAAATGCAACTGCCGTACGGGTGGTCCGGAACATTTTCCACTTCCACAAAAACGGAGGTTGCGTCAGGGAGAAACGCGGTGCGTTGCGTCTTGCAATCATACAATCGACCAATCAAGAGCATTTCAAACAGGATTGCATCCACATGCTCATCTGATGTGGCATGGAGATCCAGGTGCACAGCACAGGTTCGGGGATCATCGAGGGATTGGAGGCGCTTCACTACGTCTTGGCGGTCAAACGGCCCACCGATGAGCACCCTCGTGCATGTCTTGCCAGCTTCGGTACATGCCATTGTGATGGCAGCGCTCTTGCCCTGGCCTGAACTCTCGGATGTGTGGGTTGTAGCGCTGTGACGATGTTCACAAAGCAATCTCTGACCACAACAGGCGCACAGTCAAGTGTGATACCCCACAGGACTCCCAATGAAGCAAGCTCACCTTCAAGGCCGCGCATGTCAAGTGCGAGCGAGTGCGCGGACGGCCGAGAGCGTCAAGCGTGCTAGTTGTGAGTGCAGGTGCCAGCGTAATCACCAATGTGTGACGGGCATCTGGGAATTCGCGCTGATACGAAGCAAGATTGTGCTGCAGGGAGTCTTGGACAGTGGTGGACAGCTTGTGGGCGTTGACGATTGCAAAGAACGAGGAAATGTGCTGTGTCTTGGGCACCAGTCTTGGATGGAAGCACCGGGCAAGAAGTTGGAGGACATCGTCTTCGCTAGTGTAATCATGGCAAAACAGAATCTGCCATGGCTGTGGCAAGTGACCAGACTTCGCATACATGCCCAACAGTGACGGCACCACGTCCTGAACAATCACATGCCACATGGAACAAACATTGGTCAAGGGAGGCAACGGGCCATCAGGTACGCAGACATCTCAATGTACCTTTGGAGAATGAGTCGCCACAACGGTGACTTGTTCCAGTGCCCCGAGGTTGAGTGAAGCATGTTCATCGCCGGACGCCGAGCTGCTCTTTCGTTCCTCCTCGCCACCTTCAACTTGCTCTTGCTTTCGCTCTTCCACACCCGCTGCTGGGGCTGCAGAGTCAGTTGACGGCACAGTCTCATAGCATGTCTCGTCGAAGCCAGCCAACTTGCGTGGCGTGTACTCGAGTCCACCGAAGACTTCGTCAAGCCGGCGACCAAGCGCCCGGAGAAGTGCTTCGTTGTCGCATTTTGCGTTGTGGCGATCGGCATCGGTGATCGCCAGACCAGCGGTGATTTCCTTCGTAACTTTCACATCTGGGTGAATGGTGCACAAGAGCTCCTGGAAGTGGTCTTGGTCACAAGCCACGCCAGAGAAACCATCCATCAACACAGACAATTGTCGGGTTGGAGTGAAGCACAAGAAGGGATGAAGTCTACGGGCAGCTTGCAAGGCGGACACCCAAGACCCGAGGTCCTCTTTCAATCTCGTGATTGTTTCATCGAGCAAGGGCATCACGTTGTCGAATCCACAAACGCCAGAGAATGCGGCAAGCTCAAGGTCTCTGAGAGAGAACAAATCCATGAACAAGACACAGCACCGTGAGTAGTTGCACAAGCGAAGGCTAGTGGCTTGGCAACGTGACTTACCTCCGATACAGTGTGTGGCCATGCTCTTCGAGCTGTTGGAGAGTTTGATGTACATTTCGTGCCTTTGCCACCAGCGCAACGAACTTGTCAACCGTAGCACTGGTCAAGTGGGCGCTAGTGCGCCCGTCAACTGCCACAGCTTCGCCAGCGCTGTTCTCGACACCACCGCCAGCCACGTGATTGGCTCCAGCCCCAGCCCCAGCCCCAGCTCCTGCTCCTGCTCCTGCTCCTGCTCCTGCTCCTGCTCCTGCTCCTGCCCCGGCTCCAGCCACATTTGCAATCCCCACCTCTTCGGGGATCTTGGAAGTGTTGTGTGTTCGACTGGCATGCGTGCCAGCAAACAAAGCACGACCCTCAAGCTCCCATACGCTTTCGTTGCGAAGAGTCTGAACCTTGTTGTCCCCTTGTCGGCGGTACTTCAGTTCTGTTTGCACCTTGCCTTGCTTCATTTCAAACCGTAGCTCTCCACCCAACAGGGCATTATGCACGATGACTTTGCATTGCTCAACTCGGTCCACCATGTTTTGGTAAGCATTCTCCAGTGCAAACCCATGCTCTGTGCAAAGCTTCAGATCACGCTCAAAGGTTCCAGGGAGTTCGTGCCGGAACAGCTTCGCGCACTTCTCGAAGAAGCTTGTGGCATCGTCCACACCCACAGCTGCTTCGTCAAACAGCGGCTGGAGGACATGCTTCACATGGATGGCGGCGTTCACAGCCGTCACAGGAATCTCGACTTCACCATTCTCGTTTTCGAGCCCGTCGGTGAGCTTGTCAATGTCCTCTTTCTTGTGTCGCCGCAGGAACGCCAATAGATCATGGGCCTGCTTCAGCTTGGAGCACAGGCCCACCCACCGATGGTCTCCAACGATACGAAACCTCTGGCAAACCACTTCCACAGGTCGGTACAAGTCACTGAGCTCCTTCAATGGAACCGTGGGAGCGTGCGAGCCCGCAGCAGCATCGCTACCGAACCTGGTAGCGAATGCGTGGGCAGCCGTGAACGCTTCGCCTCCTTCGACTTGGAACACACCCGCCAGGTCGACAAGTGACTGAGCATGATCGATAATTTTGCGGTACTCACAAAGAATCTCAAGGAGGCCAATTGCGGGATGCTGGTTCCCCACATCAATGTCAGTCGCACTCGACATGGCCTGGAGTTCTTCGTTGCACGCCTGACTGACATCACAGTTGCGGAACAGGCGGCAAGCATCGTCCAACTTGAACTCTCCAGGATTTTCCAGGAACTGTCGTGCCTCTTGCGCGTATCGATCCATTACACGACTCTTGAAGGCTGTTGCCACTTCCGTAACGGTCATACCGCTGTCTGTCGGAAGGACTGGCTCTGGCACACCTCCATCATCATCAGGCGCAGCAGCAGCTGCCGCATTGCGAGCATCCTGTGTGCGTCGATCCATCAATTCGTCCACCATGTCTTCGAAAACGTTGCGCACAGTGCGGCACTGGAACACATACTCCGCAAATGCAGCGGCGCCTACTCTTATTTCGTTGGGAACACGGGCCCAGAACTCATCAGATGTGGCTGCACTTGCGAGTAGGTGCTCCGGTAGTGGCGCAAGGCTCGTTACAATCGCACTCTGTGGGTCACACACAATGGTCAGCTGCGACAACGCAATTGACAACGAAGTTCCTAGACACGTCATACCTGAGTGTCAACGTCACACGCCTTAGCTCGAAGACACCAGTCATCCAAGAATGTCCGAAGCTGCGTCCACTTCTGCCACCACCTTGTCACAGGATCAAAAATGGACACCGCTACCGTTCCGTGGATGGGTTTGCAAAGGGCTCTCACTGCCAACCACCGCTTCCTCAGCTCCGCCACGTCTTGAAGTGTCACATTCAGTCCCTCCATGGCGGTAGCAAGATGCTTGGTTAACTTGAACGCCGTAACCAAAGGCTTGCATTGCGTAAACGATATGTCGTTCACCACTCCTTGATGGGTGCACGTCTTGCTGAGAAACCGACTCCAGATCTGGTAGTCGGTAAGTAGCCGTACCAAGGTGACCGTGCGGTCGAAATCGTCTCCCTGCACAGCTTCATTGACAGGTGCCTCATTTACCTTGCGCTCTGGGGCACCAGCAGCGCCCTGTTGATGGTCAATGGAGGCATCCAGATCGAGGGCCCATGCAGGAGCCTCAAACACCAGCGCTGCGGTGTGGGAAATGGCAATAGAAAGCAACACGTTCTGCTGAAGTGGTCGTGCCGTATTTCCCTCCGCCAAGCAGTTGAAAGCTGCCAAGCACTCCTGTGTAGTTGTGACGTGCTGTTCAAGGAAGAGTTGTAGAAACTTCCGGCACATTTCATGTGTGGCATCATGAACTTGTTCGCCAGTCTTGCGCGCAACGGAACGTAGTGACTGCAAAGTTGGACGTGTATCCACGATTTCATCGCATGCACCGGAGGCAACTTTTGCACATGTCGTGACGAGGCTCTTCAGAATCTTGCGTGCGTCACCCGCCATGGTTGGATGCCACAACGCGCCACGGGCATGCTGCTGCATGGGGTGAATAGCTTGTGCAAGGCGGTTAAACGTGTTCACGAGCAACGGTATGCTGTTGGGGCGATTCCGAACGGCGGCGATCTCAGTGTTGAACCACTTGACACAAGTGTTTCTCAGTTTCTGCGAGATGACGGTGTGAGCCATCGTAGCTCTGCTACAATAAGAAGCACAGGGCAAACGTACGTGTACGGTCGTCCGTGGGTTCGGATTCTCCTGCATCAGCACCTCGCGCAACTGGGGAAGGAACAATGCTCGGATGTTCGCTGTTCCATTCGATGCCAATTCTTCGAGCCAGGATAAGGCCTCGAACAGGTCGGGCAGAGTACTTTGCGCAACACGCAGGGCAGTGTCAGCTGTTGGCCAGCGATGAACGTGAGCTGCTTTCCTCATCCAAGACACAAGTGGTTTGCCGATCTCACGTCGGTGCCCGGCGTCGGGAATTTCCGCGAGAATCGAAAACCACGACTCGACAACCGTGTCCTTGGGAGGTGCGACAGGGTAGGGGTCCAGTTGGTGAAACTTGGCAGTGAACATCAACTTGTGCATCGAGTTCGCGACAGACTCGGGTGGGAATAGCTTGTCTGGCCGTGACAAAGCCTTGCAGCGGAGCGCAGCCACGTACACGACCAAGACTTGGGAGGGGGTATGCACACAGTACTGCATCACGAATCGGAACAGAGACTTTGTAGCCTCTTCAGAGCAGTCAGATAGTGACGAGTCGAGCTTTTGAAGCCATGAGTGCGCTTCTTCAGCAACTGTGCGTTGCTCAGCAGGACTCTGCTTGTTCGAACGGGCACGCATAGCATCGCGTAGGTCTTCAATCCAGGTTCGAGCAACCTCACTGCCGCCGTCACCGGCACAGGTCAGCCGAAACACGCGGATCAACCATGACGTCCACAAGTCGTGCGTGACACCGGCTTGGACGGCGGCAAGGATCAACCAGCGCAGACTTGTCGCTGCCAACAAGTTACCCTGCTCTTCAATTGCAGTGGCGAACGTAGAAAAATCGGCGTGCAGCTTGCTGAGCAATTGCTCCAATGCAAATCCCAACTCCTTGCGACTGCAGTTGCTGGGAATGGCGTTGTGCTGGAGAGCGGGAAGAGTTGTGGAGTAGCGTCCGAGAAGGAAGACCAACACACGAGCAACACGCACGTGCACTCGTTCAGTTGCAGCGTGGGTGACCAAAAACTTCTGAAGAATAATCCCACGTTCAATCGGTGAGCGTGCCGCTGGCATTTGTTTGAGCACTTGCCATGCATGCTCGCTGAAGTTCGTGGCATTGATCGCTCTCTCTGCCTCTGAAATTGATCTGAAGCCGAAATTTCCCTTGTCCGTTGGCACGCCATCGACGATCGCCTCCAAGAAAGCTGGCCAGCCGTGCTTGCTGTGGTTGTTGGCAAACCTACGGGCCCACTTCCCCTCCATGTTGATGCCACACACGTATACAGTTTCGACATCGCGTTCAGAGCAAGACTTCAAGTCTAGCGTTCGGTTGCGTCCACATTCGTAAATCACAGAATCCGAAACCAACCACCGCAGGTTCCTTTGAACCACTTTGTATCTGCAGCAGAGGAGTATGAGCCAATGTCCAGCGCATCCCAACGCAACATCAACTCAACACGTACTGTAAGACACCATGAGCTGGCAGCCTGGCAACATGAGTCTCGTACACGCCGGTCGCAATCTTCTCCAATGGGGCTCCCGACTTTGCATCCCAACCCTGGGCGTCAGGCGCACCCAACACGCAGAGCTTGTGGGATTTCGCCACGGCACCTGGGTAGAAGACGACAAACTTGACCAAACGCCCACCAGCACAAGGCGCATGGTCATCGACTAACGTCCAGCCGTACTGCTCAGCTGTGGCTTGTCGCTGATTCTCACGCTGGCCGTGCGGTGGTGTGCCGTACCGCGAGGCCGGTGAGTGATCCGAGCTCCTGTTCACCAACGGGCTCCCAGTGTGGTCCAACGAACCAATGGGCTGGCCGACGGTGTAAGCAGAGGGGTGACCCTGTTGCTCTTCCATTTTGCTTTCTCCCTTCGCAGCAGACACATGTTGCCCAGGCTGGCCGCGCAGCGGGTCGTGCCACGATGCGTCTGCGCGCTCACCACTCCCGTTCGCAAGCCGGCTCCCAGTGTAGTTCATTGAACCAATGGGCTGTCCAGCAGAGGCCGGGGTGACATGGGCGCGTTGTTCTTCCACTTTTCTTTCTCCTTCGCCATACGCTGAAGACGTTCGCCGCTCAAGTTGAGATTGCAGTGGTGTGCCATGCAACGAGTTGGGGAGGCGCCCAGTCTGCTGCAATGAACCAGCTTGCAGCGCAGTGGAAGAGGGAGTGGCGCGGGGTTCGTTCATTTTTCTTTCCACGCGGGGGCCATACACTGTGGACACCATGTGGTCCACATCAGGTACCACAGCTGGTGGCATGACAGGAGCGGTCACGACAGATGGTCCGTGTAATCCAGTTGCAGGCGCAGACGAACTCCAAGCTCCGCCAGTTGCAGCGGCTGGACCCCCACAGGAACCACCCCCAACAAGAGCCGCGAGCCATGGCGATTCTCTGGTCCTGGCACCTGCCGGAATCGCAGGAGAGCTCATCTCGGCGGCAGCAGTCGCAGCAGTCGCAGCACCGGGAGAAGGAAACGGGCGTGAGGGCCGGAACGTGTTAGCATTTGCGTTCCAGCGTGGCACCGGCGCAGGAGCAGCGGCAGCAGAGTGTGATGGCGGAACAGGCGGCGGAACAAGAGACGGAACAGGCGGCGGAACAAGTGGCGGAGCAGATGGCGGAACAGATGGCGGGTCGGCAGAGTGAGGAACGGCGGGATGAGTGGAGCCACGTGTCATCGGCGCGCGGGGTGCGTGCCCTGCTTGCACAGCAGCAGGCTGCACGTGAGCGCCACCACTTGCCATGTGCCTGGACCTGAGAGTGTCAGCGTAGGTAGGGCGCGCAAGCGGCGGCGGATGCTCGCTCCCCGCGGGGTGAGCGGGGTAGTGTGACGAGTGGGACGATGACACGCCAGGGTCGAGCGGCGAGCGTGGTGCCGCCTGGGCCGACCTGAAGGTGTGGCCAGGGTAGTTGGGCGAGCGCGTCGTCGCGTTGTTCCTTGCTTTGCGCGTCGTCGCGGTGTTCCTTGCTTTACGCGCTTTGTTTCTGCGCCGGCCCATTTCTGCAGCTGGTGCTCTGGCTTGGGCGTTAAGTCGTCACACAGTGTCACCGACTCACACTCCTTTTCTGCGGGAGGCGGGTGGTTTAGCAGTGCCACCAACAAGTCCCGTACACACCACACAATAAACGCACTCCAATGTCACTTGTATCGCTTGGACTGTCACGAGGCTGAACTTGTGCGTCACTGCCGAACCGTGTGTCCAACCTGCCAACCTCGTTGGCAACTGATCGAATCCCACGCACCACAGGGCACAGACTGTTGCTTGCTGGCGTGCCACCTCGTCCAAACTGAAAGCTTCGTGAAGCGGTTCCAATGGGAAAGCGTTCGGGTGGGGGAAAGCTGCCAACAAAGGTGTGAGGTGGGTTGTTCTTTGAATGCCGAGATGACGCGGAAAGTGAGACGACGTCTCATTGTTGTGAGACATTTGGCGACCACAGCTGTGCTATCTCTGTTCACTTCAGGTGCACAACAAGTTGGCATGATGGCCCAACTGATGGACACAAGGAACGGGATCACGGGCCGTGATTCACGACTGGTGCAGATGCAGAACAAGCATGTTGACTGCAGACACGTAAACCTTAAAATTGCCCCGACCCGCCGACCCCCACGCTTCGACTTGAGGGCCTCAAGTTGAGGCGTTTTGTTTTCCGGGACCGTTCGACCCACTTGACGATAGCATCTGGTGGCGTTCTTGGGAGTCTGAGATGGCGTGCTGCGCACGCTCAGCTTGCTCGCGAGCTTGCATCTCTCAGAGGTACATTGTATTCGCTCGCGAGCTTGCATCACTCAGAGCTCTGAGTCAGAGGCGTTGTATTTCCTCGCAACGGAGACTCCGTTACGGAGTATGTCTGTGGCCCCGCTGTGCATGCTGAGAAGCGCGTATGAATGCTCTTGGTTTCATTAGATTTCGTGTACCGTCGCAGCCAGGCTTGCCACCTATTCTCTCCCTGCCCTGACCCATTGCGCTGTGGATTTCACACACACATCGCTAATCACTACACAACTACCGACCCCCGCGCTTCGGCTTCTTCGAGTTGTCTGACCTCTTGCTCTGCATTCGGCCGGGTTTCAGAATGGGGCGGTTTCTTTTTGCCGCACGTGACGCTTGCATCTGGTGGCGTTCTTGGTTGTTCGCGACCATGTACCGGGCGCGTGCAGTTCGCGCGCGATTTTGCTTGTTGGCGAGCCTGCGGCGCTGTTCCGCCGCGAGCGAGTACTTTCGAAAGACGTCCAGGGCGTAACGAGTTGGGATGTCGCCCGGGAACATCTTCTTGCCGGGTGCAAGCCATTCGTTGCGGATTGCAGACATTCTATGCTGTGGATGCAGCGCGGAAACGGTGAGTGAAGATGAGATGCACGCCCGTTTCGCCACACGTTGTGTGCGCACTCGTACCTGAGGAAGCCACAAAAGCGGCTGTATTGCTGGATTCAGCATATCTCCCAAAGGTGTGTCTTGGACTGTGTCAAAAGCCTCTCCATTAAGCAGGCCATCGCCTGCTTCTGAAGTTGAGAGACAGTACATGAGAAGTCGTTTCAACGCTGACGTAATCGCTTCCAGATTCGGCAACTGCTGTTGGACAACGTCCAGACAGGCGCTTGTTTGCCTTTGAAGTTGATCCGAAAGTTGCTGCGCGGAGAAAAATCACATCGTGAGGGTGTCAGCAAGACAGCCACAACACACATACCTCGGAGAAGGAAGCGTGCACATGGGCAAGCAGCGCCTCATCAGATATGAACTCTTCAGCCGTTTGCATGGTACTGAGAAGGTGGCGGAGCTGGAGGTCTTGCAGAAAGCGATGTGACTTGAACAACTTGGACTCCGTACCACAGGTGAGTCCAAGGTGGTCAAGGAATGTTACCACTTTCAAAGTGCTTCCGTGCTTAAGCCATGGAGCGGATTCACCGACGGTGTCACCGGAACTGACCAATAGCTTTGCTATGAGTCTCATAATCGTGTGACAGGTAGCAAGTAGAGCGATGGCCATGCTGTTGTCCCTGGATAGCCTTGTTGACAAGACACTAGCAACGTTGTACGGCAGACGAACCTGGATATCACACAACCAGTTACCACCACGGTTCCAACACCGACGTGTCACCCATACCTGCAGTATCTTGTCATTCACAGGTTGAATCACAGCAGTTATGAAACTGATGGTGGTCTCGTGCGACAGGTACCGGAAACGTAGCGACTGCACTTCCACCTTGTGCAGCCCCGAGAACAGTTGAATTGCGAGTTGTCGCTGGATCGCATGAAGATTGAAGTATCGTCGTGTGCCGTGGCCATGTTGTAAACCTCCTTGTCGGTACTTTCTAGCAAGTTCATGGAGCAGTTCTTCGGGGTCTTGGGAGACGAAGTTACGATCAGCTACCGCCATGAGCGAGACACAATCTCCTGGAAGTGTCACACCACCGTGAGCGCACAAAACACCCAAGCGACAACAACCTGCATGGTATGTACCTGCGGTCAGCATAAGGGGTTGCAGCCACTTCGCTTTGGTGTTCGCCACACCCACGATTTGCTGTCAACAACGTCAGACACTGTCAGCAGTTTATCAACCTACTCTGCGTTCCAACGCTGCAAACCTACGTCAACCACCACATTGTGTGCCTTGATAAGCATGCTGAGGATCATACACAGTGACTTGCCCGGTGATGTCGAACCGGCCAGTGACATTGAACGGACACCTGCACCCGCACCTGCACCTGCACCCGCACCTGCACCTGCACCCGCACCTGCACCTGCACCCGCACCTGCACCTGCACCCGCAATGGCAACAGCTCCACATCCATCGTTCTCACCATGGTGATGCACCTGTCGTTCCTGGACAAGTGTTGGTGCAGCTGCTGCGGGGATCGTAGCACTCTCGGGAACACAGAAGGCAATGCTGAGGCCATCATGCATCTCAGGGACTTTCAAGCCATCAACGTTCCGAGCCTTGAGGTAGTTCTGTAGAGGTTCGCCGCGAACCTCGTTCCACGCGGCCTTGAAGCCACAGAAGGCATCCTTCAACATCTGCCGCTTGGCAGTGTCACCTTCCTTGTCAATGAGTTCAATGATGGTGGTAGAGTTCATGGCTTGGCGTGTGTAGTGCCCATTGCACATCTCGCACACCACACAGCACCACCGTGCAAGAGGGACAAGATGCCGAGTGCGTTTCATCACATCGGTGAACTTGGGATCACACAGCAATGCCAAAGCCGGGAACTGGTGTTTCACGCTGTTCAGCTCACGTTGGACTTCCTTGTCGCCAACATGTCCTGTGAACCGCATCACGTTGGGCAACAAAGCCTGGCGCTGATATTGTGAAAATGGGATGGCGTCATCATCAACGGCAAAGTCATGGCCGTACTCCGTGTGCGGAATGGTACCACAATCTCCACACGTGTAGTCCTCTGCTTTTGCCTCGCCGTTCTCTGCACCACAGCCCTCCAAGTCGCCGCCATAATATGGCTTGCGACATTGAAAGCATTCGTAGAAGGCGAATGCCTTCTCCACGGCATACTTAAATGGCTTGCCAAAGAAGACCGAGCCTGGGCTGGTGATGGCGATTCGTTGCTTGTCCAGCATTTGGAAGCTGTTGGCAACGGCAAATGGAAACACGGTAGTCAGTTACACGGTTCCACACGACAGATGTCAGTTGCGTTCCACGTACTCCAATCGCTGCATAGCCATTTCGCGGACGCGGTCATGGAGGCGATGGAGAGGCTCTAAGCACTCACGCAGGGCGGGGTGATCCAAGGGTTTCTGATATCAACGTGTCAGGTGAACCCCATGCTCTCATCCGCCATCACACGCAGCACATACCCTGCACATAGCACATCCCAGGAATCCGAACGTGATTTGCGGCGTGGGCCACTTGGCTTCAAGCTGGCGCTTTGCACAGTGAAGGTGCACAACATGGTCACATGACAGCTTGATGACAGGCGCGTACTTCAAGTTGTCAGTAACTGTGCCAAACCAGATGTTACACACGCGCATGTTTCGATCGGAAACCACCACTTGCATGCACGTACAACAAAGCATGCACAACTCGTTGCCATCCATCTGCTGGTCCGCACATCCTTCAGTCATACACGGCAAACAATGATCTTCGCCTTGGACACCGCCACAGGCATGCCCACATGGCAGACTCTTGCGACATGCCGTCACAACCTTTGCTTGGCACGCTGGTTTGTTGCACACATTGGCTAGCGCCGGTGCAGGCACAGACGCAGCTTTCGTACCCGCTGTGATGATCTCCTCGCAGTATCGGCAAGGGACGTCCACAAGCCCCTCGATGGCATCATCGTCCTCTGCACCCGCCTCCATATCGTGACCGGCCTTCACAGCGACGAGCTCGCGAAGTTCCCCTGGTGATACAGAGGCGCTCACTGCATCACTTTCGCGCCCGGTGCGGGCAGAAAAGAATTCGGACACCACAGCGTCCACGTTGCCCACTCCCACTGCCACCAAGCCTCCAAAGGCCGTTTCCCACCGAAGGCGAGCATCGGCCGTGGCGAGCCTTCCCACTCGAAGGTCAGTCACGCCGGCTGCAGTAACACCCATGGTGGGTGCACCACTGAACACGACGCTGCGGTACCTGTGCAGGATGTCATGGACAAACAAGCACAGCTTCTCGGTGGAGCAATTCAGCAAGTTTCCCAAAACACGCCAGTCCGACAACGTGTGTCGCATGAAATAAGCCAAGGCCGACGTATCGCGAGCCAAGGCCCGTCCGTTGTACGGCTGCAGTGCATGTCGCAGGCCTGCTTCGTCAACAATTGGCGGGCTGCCAGACGCAGTGCCAAGCATGGCGGCGTTTACGATAAAGTGCAATGCACGGTACTGTGCGGCAGGAAGCTGGCGCACAGACTTGCGCAGCACACTATTGCCCAACTCAGATACTTTCTCTGGGTCCACACCGTCTGGGTTGGGATTTCCCAAGATATCGTGCAGTGCTTCAAACAGGAGACCCTTCGGACTGCCTTCGTCAGCGTTTCGTTCTTGGTTTTCCGTGGCACAAAGATCACACCCCAGGGAGAACTCTTGTCCGGCGGCGGGATGCTGCTCGGGTGTGAGTCCCAGGGGGCACGGGCCATGCGGGAGTTGCTGACCCAAGGGACCCGCAGGACAGTGAGGAATGGGATCCGGTGCACGGGGTCGGGTGTGGCACTTGGCACAGAAGTGTGTTGTGCCCCAGCAGAAGAAGAGCTGAATGGCGTGCGGGTGCCGTGTGAGAAACGCTGTTCACTTTGTTGTGAAACAAGTACAATGCACTACAGTGGCGTACCGCGACATTGCAGCAGTACCGACACTTCCAAGAGATCTCATGGTCTGGGTGGCGCGGGCACTCGGCAATGTTCAAGACCCGCGCTCCATCATCCATTGCAGGAACGAAATCGTCCACAATGGAAGCTGGGCTACTCATCACTTGGGTCAATGGACATCTATCGGGGTCGCTTGAGACAATAATGCCTGTCAGATGCGCACAGCACGATGCCTACGAATGCACACCATGTCACACAAAAGTTCACAGAGAGACAAAACGTACTTACCAATCTGGTTGCCTCCACAGACGAGTCTGGGCTCAGGAAGAACAAATCCACTGCTTCGTCTGCGAACGCCATGCCCATGAACTGTGTCAACATCCGTATGTATGTTTCTGGAAGTGCCTGTAAAGCAACGCTTCCCTCCTCCGTCAGCCATTCCACAAGGATGTGCGCTTTCACTGGATCAAATGTGTCCGAGGTTCGACCAAGGTAGAACTGAGACACCAAGTAATCCCACAACGCCATTCGCAGCGGTGCGGAGCCTGCGCACTTTGCAACAAGTACCTCCATCTTCTCCCAGTCTCCTGCGAAAGCGTCCCTGTCGATGCACCAGCACACGTTGTGTGACTTGACTCCATGCCCACATGTAACACACTCCACGCATGTCGTACAAAACGGAATCCGAAACATCGCGATACAGCGCCACAAACACAGGCTGAACACTCGACAATGGATCAAATCCCAGCAGGTTGTCGCTTGGGATGGAGAAATTCAGTGTGGACAACGCTGGCAACAGTCCATGCTGCTTTCCAGACATCACACCCTGTGCAGCGCAGTGTTTCTGCAGAGCACACAACCAACGTTAGTCTTGCTGCGTCCAAGTCGTTTGGACACGAAATTTGCGTACCACAAGTTCAGCTGTACTCGTGGTAACGTTCAGCTTTGGTTCACGGATACACTTGAGGAGGTGTATGAGCAACACACGCTCTGACGCGCCTGGTAATGCGCCTTTCGAGCACACAAGCTTGTCAAGTACATCTGCCACCGCTTGTGGGAAAAATATGGCGTGGTTTGCATGATCAGAAGTTCCACCATGTGACGTGTTTGACGCGTCACCTCCCTCTGTTTCATCTCCAGAGTCGTTGTCGCTGCCGGCATCAACGTCATCACTGTGGAAATCGTCGCCTCCTTTCGTTTCCTCCTCGCCAGGACTAGTGTCGGCGTCACTGTCCTGTTGGTAGTTGTTGACCTCAAACGCTGCAACTTTAGCAATCCCCCGAAATCCGGCAAGAGCAGCTAGCTTGGTGAACACTGGTAGTTCGCTGGTACTTCTCACAGCGTTGGCTGCCACACGAATGATGTGTGCCGCATATTCAGGATGTGATGCGATAATGGCTTCAGAATCCGCGAAGCCGAAAGCAAGCTCCTCCAAACAGGTTGCCACCAGCGCACACAATGGACCATCTATGTGCTCATGGCGCTTTACAACGCGGTCAAGCTCATCTGCAAGGATAGCTATCACACTGTTCATGACGAAGCGCGTTCTGTCATGCGGCTTGCATGAGGCATCGCTTGCGGGGCCATCCACTATGGAGGAGTCACGTTCTCCATCATCAGCGTCATCATGAGTACAAGCACTTGGGTCTTCATCAGCCACAGCGTCATGAAAAGTGCCAATATCTGCTGTCAGTTCCCCAGCCCCATCCTCCCCGTGCAAACCATTTCGTCGAGAATCACCAGGGGGTATGTGTGTGTCCATGAGAAGCTTCTCAACACACGCTTGAGGGTCTTCACCCAGCGCAGCCTTCAATACGGCACGCATTGATGATCCTGGAAGTGTGCGGGGCTCGTGAAGGAATGGCTGCGACACAACCAGTTCCGCTGCCGCGCGTAGAGTTGCATCATTGTCCAAGTTAATGTGCCGTCCAACCAGGAGGTGCAGAAACAGTACACCCCGCCACTGATACCGGTCCGTTGTGGCACCGTGACTGCGCTTGGTCAGCTTACGGATGACTTGCTGGATATCTTTCAAGAATTCAGCAGATGCCAACACATCACATGGAGCAGGGGACTCATCGGCATGACCGTCGTTTCTGTCAAGCAAGCTTCGGACGACGGTGGTGAACTCAACAACGTCGTGCACGCTGAGCGCGGCAGGGACCGCCACCATCGAGCCAAACTCGTACAAGAATTTTGCAACGTGGAGCCACGTGTCACATGTCTCGATGTTTCGGGCATCAGCTCGAGCGGTGTCGGTGGCAGAGTCGCGTGCGTTGTCGCTGTCTGGCTCCACGATGTCCAGGCACTTGCAAAGTTCTGTCCAGCACAGAAGCACGTCAGCCGTCCATTCTTGAGCGGTAGCCCATTGCTCCAAAGCGCCGTCCTCCGCGACCAACCCCAGTACGTGACTGCAGATGTGCCTGGTCACAAGAGCAATGTCGTGGGCACCACCTGCCGCGATGATACCATCGGGCACTTTGTTGTGCACGTAGCCACCAGCAATATGACAGAGCAAGCACATCAGGGATTCGTGGCTCCAAAACGCAGCGAACGCGGCACCAATGCGCTCCAAGACCGGGGCATCAGGGTTGTTGACGACTGGTACCAGCTGTTCCAGCACAGAGACCACAAACTCGAAGGGCACGTGAGAGACCTGACCGGACTTGGCAAGCTGTGTTGTCAGGACGAGGCAAATGTCATGGTAGAGAAGTGGCCAAAGATCGTCGTGGAAGCACCCGGCAGCACGGAATGCTACAAACTGCTCGCTGGTGGAAAGCAACTCTGCCAGTGCGGCAGCAGCGTTGGGCACTGTCATATGCATGCCCATGATCGTCGGTCTATGCTTTTGCAGCCAGCGTTCCAGCATCAGGAAGAACGGCAGGACGAACTCTGGTTTCGCATCCAAATCAAGTGGCACGCTTCCGCGTCGAAGGGCTTCATGCGCGGCTGCCCATGCAATCTCAGGTGCCCCTGCGTACTGCACCATCGCACATGTTGTCTTACGTGCAATGAACAAAGGGATGCCAGCCTCCACCAGTGCTTGCCAACATGCAGCCGCCTTGACGAAAACTTCGTCACACCTTTCTTCATCACCGATGACCTGGCACACCGACGCCCTATCCAATGCCACTGCAGCTCCATTTGCTTCCAGCAAGGCCATCACAGAGGCCAAGGCTTCTTGGGTGGACTGTAGAACTGCTGTAGTTAGCGCTGCACGATAGGATCTCATTTGAAGAAGCAATTCACGGTCGGCTGCGACATGCGCCTGCCACTTTCCGGCTCCACATTGCTTGTCACCCAGCGCAAGCCGCACAACGTTGGCCACGGCACTCTGGGCCCCTGGGACGTCCAGAACATGCACCAAACGCTTTAATCGTTGCGGATTACTTCCGTGCCAGTTCATGCGACTGATAGCATGCGCAACACGTGACCGGCACAAACGGATCAAGTTTGAGTTGGGTCCCTCGGGTACAAATTCGTCACTAGCCACACCACTCGCAGGAGCGTCAATGACTCCTACAATGGAATCAGTGAGCAATTTGTCGGGGCTAAAGCCATAAGCGGCAGTATTCTCAAGCGAGTCCAAAGCAGCCTTTGGCCAGTTCGGGTCGAATGGCATCCATGCATTGTTGTCCGCAGGAACACCGCCCTTGCGCTGCTCCACGACAAACACAACATGCTTGGGGGAGATTGTGCCGTCGTGGTTGCTTTGTACATGCTTCACAAACTTGTTTCGAACCTCTGTTACGACATGCATGGCCATTGTTCGGCGTTGGAAACTGTTTTGCCCAAAGGCACATCGAATGGCCAAGAGGTTGTGGTGCCTGCCGAAAAAGAAGCTTTCCAGCGCAGACTTCAAGTCACTTTCGAAGTGAATCGTGTGCAGGCGGATTTCGTGCACCGATGTATTGTCGCCAGGCTCATCGCCCTTGCTCTCTTCAGTGCCCACCATTTCCACTCCTGTAGTTTCCTTGGATGTGTCGCCAATGGAAACGCTCATGTCCGAGTAGGTGTGGATGATAGCGCGCAAGCCAACCTTCCCGAACCAGAATCGACTGCGCTCGCCATTGCGCTGACTGTCCGCCAGCATGAACTTCACAAGATCGCCAAAGCTTGTATGACACTGGTCTGGGCCAAAGTAGCTCGAGCTGATCGCACGGTGGGTCTCTTTCACCCGCACCATTGCATCCGCGCTTGCACACCATGACAGCTCGCGCTGGCATGCTGCAAGCTTCTCAGCATGCTCATAGTGCGGGTAGCAACTGTAAACCATCTTCACCAGGGAGCACAATAACGTGTCGTTGTCACCACGATAGCCAGGAAACGCATCATGCTCAAGTTCAGCAACGTCATCATCTTCAGAGTCCTCAGCTCCAGCCAAACCCCGCAGCCATTGCTTCAAATCTGCCACCAGCTCCAGAGCATTTGGAACTGATTGGAGTTGTAGATTGAACGTAAGCTGCCGTTTCTCGTGACGATTCAGCAGTGGCGTATCCAGCCTGAGCGCCTTGTCGAGAGGGGTTACAACAACCACTCGAGAATCTTCATGGACTTTGCATCTGGGTTGTACCAACATTAGACGATTCAGTGTGGATGCCCCCGCTCGCTGCGCACCGATTTGTGGTGTAGGTGCCGAGTGATATGCGGCAGTACTTCTCCCCGTCAATCAGCTCGAACGATTGATTCATGAGATCGTACAAGGCCTGTGTTTGCCACCGGAGCGTTACAACAGAAGGCCTTCAGCGTTACAACGTTGGTTTGGCTTCGCCGTACCTCATATATGCGATCCAAATTGACAAGTACGACATGTCGACCAGTTTCAACGGCCATCATGACCTGGCGGCAACATGCTTGGCGGTCAGTCCCGAAACATAATCGTCAGCGTTGCAACGTACCTCGCGAAGCTTCGCGTAGTCATACGCATTGTTGAGATCACCCTCGAAGTCAGAGCCGACCAAGACCAAGGGGTTTCGAAGTCCGGTGTACTGCAGCAGGAGTGTCGTGTCGACGGAGTCCGTGAACACCATTGGGTATCGAGAGAAAACATCGGCTATGTTCTCTTGCAGCAAAGCAAGGGGCGAAGTGGCTCGTCTGGGCAATTGCCCCACACTATCACTCATGTCGTCGTAGTTACTAATGTCGTCGGAGTACCTGCATCAAGCCAACGGAGTGCGTGAGACCCGGACCACGATTGAAGCAGGAGGAGGGTGCAGCATTCATACTTAATGAACAGGGCGACGATTTTGTCGGTCTCCTCAGGAAGCCCACCAAAATTGCGGCGAATTCCTCGCACAAGCACTTCTTGTTGGGTCAGACCGTCGCAATGTTTCAACAGCTTCACAGAAATGTAGACAATAAGGGAGTAGAAATCTCGAGGTCCATGGAAGTTTGAGATCGCCTAAAATTGCACCACACTCGTGACAAGGCAATACAACGAAACACACGAAGAAAGTACGGCAGCATACCTGTGTAACGTAATACTCACTGTAGGCCCGACAAACGGCGTCCAACAAGTCATTGTGCTGTTTCATCACATGTTCTGTTTCGTTGACTGACTTGTAGATGCACCGCGCTGTCGAGAGGAGGTCCAGTTGATCGGGTGGCTGGCAGGAAAGAACGCAGCCGCGGTTCACCTGCACGGACAATCTTGTTAGATTGCAGGCTTCACAGAAACCGTGGAGGCAGCAAACCTTGGCGAAATCAAGTATCCAGTTGCTGATGCCCACAACAGCGACCCGATGAGTCTCTGTGTCTGGTTCCAGTAGCGAGTGAAGGACCTGGGCCATGTGCCGACGGAGGCATGATCACACACAAGCGTCAGTACATGCAATGCCGAGGCTCCAAGGACGGTAGCGTGTGGTATCATGCGCACCTTCAGAGGTCGGAAGGGTGATACCTCTGCCAACCCCACCTGCACAATTCTTCGTAAGCCGAGCGAGTCGACACACGAGTCGAGTCGAGTCGAGTCGAGTCGAGTTGAGAAGTCAAGCCCATGCACACATACCTCGTCCATGACAACGATGTACAGGAACTCATCGAACTTGCCATTCTCCCTGGACTTTAGCTGGTTCGTGATCGCTTTGTCAAACGCGGCTTCAACACTGGCTGAGGTACTCTGTCTTGAGCCTTGAAAGGTGATGCAACGCGCTTTCGGAAGTGATCGGAAGAAGGCGTCCTTGGAGTCACGCCCACGGAGGTTTGACGATACCAATCGCATGGCCAGTGTCTTGGAGCATCCTGGGATTCCCGTGGCGAAAATTGGAATGCGATTCAACACTCCCACCAACACTGCGAACACATTCTCCATCAGGGTTCTGTTCTTCGCAATTTCAGGCTCCACAATCATCCGATCGATATATTCTTTCTGTTCTTCCTGAAGCCAACGCTCCGGAGTCGACACAGCATTGTCGTGTGGGGCACGGAACAACTGCAGTTCTTTTGCCAGAATATCGAAAACCTTGGCCCGCTTGGCCTTGTTGGCCAATCGAAGTACGTAGCAGTGTGACATTGCCAAGCATAGTGCCTGCTTCTTCAACTGGATGCCAGTTGCACGGTACTTCCGACGCATGACGCCGTTTGTGAGACGGTTCCAGACTGGCCGGTCTCGGAGGCTGCGTTGGAAGAACTTGAACAGCTTCAGAACACGACTCACATCTCGCAACGACACAGGCGAAGACTTGTCATTGCTCTTCACGTAGTGGTGCACGGCTACAATCGCCTTCGTTGCTGTGTTAGTCCATGCCGCGGCGGCACTCTCCATCTTGAATGATTCAGCGACCATCTTCTCAATGTACGCCCGTTCTTCGTTGTCTGTCAGCGCAGCGTAGTTGATCACGCAGTCCCACATTGTATCCGGCAAAGGCAACACACGGTACACCAATCGCGAGGCTTCTTCGGTGCCATGTCCATGGTCCAACCCCGATGTGTGGACTCGTGTGTCACCACGACGGACTCGGTACGGGTTAGCTGCCGCCAAGAATACCAAATTGTCGGGCAACGGTCGGCCGTCGAGAACACGGTCACACATGATACTCTGCATGGGGCAAACACACATGTCACCACACAATCAAGCATGATTCAACCCCACCGGTGCAAGTACGAACGTTGATCAACGCCAAGTGCTGGCAGGTGTTGATTTCATCGAGAAACAGCCACTCGGTACTATCCCAGTTGTCGTCGACGAACTCGCGGATCTCTTGTGCAGTTGTGCCACCGTTCACCTTCAACACTTTCGGTCGTGTTCCAGTCACGAGTTGGCTGAGATATGTAATCAAGCTTGTCTTGCCACAACCACTCTCACCCATGAGGACGGTTGGTAACAGCGCTCGAACTCGGAGCAACACTGTCATCATCTTCGTCACGTTGTCAGCTGTGAGAGCGATGCGCTCAAGATGTTGATTCGCTGTTCGAAGCTGCTCAACCCGTGACACTGGGCACACAGCTCCTTGGACAAGCTCCTGAAACGAAACAGATGTGAACAATGCAGCACAGTCACACTTCCACACGCTGCTTGCACACGCACCACCAGCTCTTTCTGAGAGATGTCCTTCATCTCGTGTAAGTTCAAAGACTGATTTCCTTGGGTGTCAGCGTAGGTCTGATAGTACTGGCGCAACCCTCGGGGAACGGTTTCCAAGCTCTTGAAGAAGGGCCTCACTGAGCCATTGCCGAACACCACGAGTGCTTGGTTCAGGTTTTCGTCGATGTCTCGAGCATGCATGAGGTTCTCCATATCCTCGGCACGCCTTGGACCATCGTGAAGCCTGTTGTGCAGCTCTGCCGCCTTGCGCTTGTTGGCATCTGCCGCGTTGGAGCGATTGATGAAGTGTTTCGCCAGCAACACAAGATCCTTCACCAACGTTTGACGAAGTGAGGGAGGGAGTCCACAGAACGGCAACAAGTCGAGGCGGAAGTGGATTGTGGTCGAAAAACCGCGCAGCTGGTACGCGAGGAGCTTGATGAAACCCTGTGTGAGAGTGTAAGACACTTCCATCGTGCCA
>Ga0213833_1001085_pt1 | contig 20732 bp, 18 predicted proteins | sample SWATP21_FD_160575 | JGI IMG/M metagenome (GOLD analysis project Ga0213833, IMG submission 160575) | Coastal seawater microbial communities from Marineland, Florida, United States - SWA TP2 #1 | ecosystem: Environmental > Aquatic > Marine > Coastal | place: USA: Florida | collected 2016-08-14 | reverse complement strand
CTCATGAACGGCATGCTGTCGCGTGCCAAACGCTGCTGCATGGTGGGACGACGCCTTCCGAAGGAGCGACGTGCTAGATGCTGCGCGGACCTCCAACAACTTGGCAAGCGACGGCGGTGACGTTACGTGTTGTTTGCTCCTGCTCACACCACAGTAACGAGGCGCCACACACGTCAGCTTCGTTTCACGAATCAGTCCCGCATGTCACACATGTCACACATGTCACAAATGCAACACGACGTACACATGCGGTCCTCTGTCAGGAGAATTGTGGCCACTCGTCACACGCACTACACGTGGCGATGGACGGTGAACAACTAATGATGGTGGGGCCTGCGGACGTCGACCAAGTGTCGCGGGCTTCGAGTTGCCGTCACCTGGATCGCCCGGGTGTGAAGTGGGTGAGGACATGGGCGGAGGTGATGCCAACGAGGACCTTGGACCAAGCTGGTGGTGGTTGAAACCCGATGACGCTGGGCCTGGCGAGCGGTTGTGCTTTTGAGCGGGGGCATGTTGATGTGGGGCGCCGACAGCAGACTGCGCGGTGTGGGCAAGTGACAGCAACGCGTTCACGTCGCCAGGGTCTGCCAACTTGCTGATGTCCAGATCCGAGAATATTATGGGGCATTCGCCGTCCATCGCTGCGTGTCCACGCATGCCACAGCGCCCACATGGCATCCCACGAAGCGTCATGATGTGACTGGTGCTGTGGAGGGGTGATCACGACGAAAACCCATGAGAAGGAAACAGTGAGACGGGTTCAAACACTGCTGAGACGTGGACCACCGCCACTCATCAGGTGTGTGCGTAGTACGTACATGTTGACTGTGCAGCCTGGATGGGAAAGGTGCATCGCTAAGGACTGTTGACGGACCACCTCCCTTTGCTGGCACACTTCTCGAAGCCACCGTAGCGTTGACCGGGCGTACGCTTCACGAGAGTGCAGCACATTCTTCAGATGTTGTCTTCCGATTGTGAAAACGAGGCAATCAGTGTCTGCCCACACACACACACACACCCCTCAGCAATGGCACCACAACCCAGCTCACACAATGTGCATGCATCACACTTCACACCTGCGCGAACATCTGTCGAGTGACTGCTGGTGTTGTCCAGCAGCGGTCGTCCACCAGCCACGTCATACGGCTGCAAGATGCTGACTTCAATTCGCTGCACCCGCGCCCGGTGTTTGTTGTCCCCCACCCCACCACCGACACGAGACACCGCCAAGCGTGCCACCGGCACCGACTCCGCATCAAGTCCCTTCGCTGCATCGAACCGCCGGCGTTGGAGGGTTCGGTGCTGATCCTGCTTGCCCATGGCCCCACTCGTAGGCTTCAACCCGCGGCTGGACGTGGCATTCAGGCGAGAGCGTCGAAACGCGGCGGACGACTTGGCGGCGGTGAGTGCTGGAGAGTACTCGGGACGATAGGTCACCGCCATGGTTTCCAGCAAGGAGCCAGAGGCAACGATGTACACCTCAGACGCGGGGTCGCCGCGACGGAAAAGGAACGTGTGCCTCGGCACTCGCCGCAGCCCGAGGCCCAGCGCGAAACGGAACATGGCGCTGGGGGGCCATCGGGAAAATGTGCGCATGCTGCGCAGCAGCTCCACCTTGGCATGGAAGTCGGTGCCCACACGATCCACCAACCGCGCCAACTCAACGGAGTCCAAGCGCACCAGGTGGCACACGCCAGTTTTGCGCGGTGATGCCACCGCGGGTCCTGTTCCCGTCGCGGTGTCATTGCTTGGTGTTGGGTGTGCCCCACTTGAGCCTCGTCCCGCTTTGTTGCCCCCATCCGCGTCCGTTGAGGCACTGCCGCCGTTGGTTCCACCTGCGTGTCTCGCATCCGTGTTGACCACCACTGCCGTGTGTCTGCGGCACCTGGAGTGGTTGGTTGCCCCCAACGCCTCCAGCCCGAAACAGTCACCGGACCGAACAACGCACTCCTTCACCCCGGCTTTGACACGCTCTTCCCATGCTTGCATGCTGAGCAGGCTCAGGTCACCGCCTGCAGCCATGGCCACAGCGCCTGCAGGTGTGGAAGCCCGGGACGAAGGCGCGTCTGTGTGGGGCAGAGGCTGAGCTCTGGCCGATCCCATGCCGTCGCTCAACAAGGGGCGTCCCAGGTGGAACAACTCCACCTGGCCCTCCAACACGATGTAGCAGCTCTTCCCAACCTCCCCTTCACCGTACACCAAGCCACGATCGGAGCTGACACGCATGTATTTCAACAGGCGGCACGCCTCCAGCAGCACCTCACCCGACACCGACTTGGTGATCATGCGCTGGAGTAGCTTCCCTGCAAATCGGAACAACTCAGCCACGTCTGGCAGAAGAACACAGGCTCGGTGAGGTGCCTACCAAAAAAACACAAAACAACGGATGTCGGAGTTACCAACCTTGCTCAGTTCGTGTCCCGGGCTGCTTCACCAGAATCGCCTTGAGGCGGTTGGCGTTTGTGGGCCGTCTGTTGCGGAGCACCACGTTCGGGGTGGGAGGGCGCGGACTGGGGGCAAACCCACTGGACACCGACGTGAAGCTTGCACACGACCGAAGGGGGGAGGCACCACCACGAAGTCGCCGCACTGGCGATCGCACGTGCGACGGGCTGGCGTACGCCACCATGGACGACCCATCGTCCTGTGCGTGTGGCCCTCCGTTCGTCACGACTTTGGGGCGTGTCGGGTCCAGGCCAGCGCTGTCAGAGTCGCCCGCGGCGGACGGGGTGAGCTCCGCTCCGACGGTCGTGGCGCCCAGCGCATGCCGTTGTTGGTCCTCACGATGGCCCTCCGCACTCTGTTCCTTCATACGGCGGATGGAGTCGTAGTAGGCCTGAACATGGTGCTGATGGATCATCGTCACGCTGTGGTCACACCAGGGTTGTAACTTCCGGGGCGCGGGGCCCGCGTGCCTCCGTGAGGGGGTGCAACAGCAACGTCGTTGCTAGGTGTCCATGCACCCACGCACCCGCGCGACCGCGGTGGGTGGAGAAGTGGGTGGCGTCGTGAATGTGGATGGGGGGTCGTGCGTCCCAACCGACACGATTTGGCGACGGCACAAAGGCAGCGAAACGGGGCGTGCAGCGCTTGCGCACCCAACTGTCGCATCACAACGTGCGCGCCGGCTGCGGTGTCACAACGCAACAATCAATCAAACTCAACAGGGGGTGCGAACAACTTCACCACGGGAAGCCACACCTCGGTTCTGACCGTCAGAGCACAACACAGGTGAGGTTACCCTTGTCTTCTCCAAGCGTGGGAATGCCCACGATAGATATCTCTGTGTGGTTCCACAGTTGATTGGAGCAACATGCAGTAGCACCCCGTCGGAACTGCTGCGCACGTCGCGGGCGGGTCACAAATGGCGGGTATTGCTCACGTCAGTGCGATGGCCTCGGCAGTACCTTCTGCACTGGCGGCTGCTGAGGGGGGAAGTCCCGTGGGGTGCCCTTCGTGGCACTCCTTGCAACGCAAGTTGCGTGTAGTGTTTGACTACATGACGGCACACGACACTGCCCAGGTGTGTGCGCATGTGCGGTTGTGCGCTGGCGTGGTGAACCGGTTGGTGTTGACTGTTTCTTGCACGATGGGCTTTGTGAAGGCTGCGCGGTGGCTGGCCAAGACAGTTGAGCGAGTCGATAGACCCAGCAATGACCCCGCTCTGCAAGTGGTACTGTCTTGTCTGCACGTTTTCTCCGGTGTCTGTGCATGTGAAGCTGCGTACACCAGCCTCTCGTGCCTCCGCAAGCGGTCTGGAAGGCGCGACCGTGACGCTGCCATGGAGTTGTTTTCGCAGGTACATAGCCACAGATGTGTGCAGTCGTCGTGCAGTTCTGCTCCACAGCTCATGCACTACTGACCTCACGCCGCATCGGTTGTGCCGTCCAGACCGACACGTTGCTGATGGAACTCGCCAACGACATCACTGGCAAGCTGCAATCTGCTCGGGACGCGGTGCCTGACGCTCCAAGATCGAGTGACCACCCTGGATCCAGCCACCACCCACCGTCACAGCGTCACCTGTTGGCACCAGCAGTAGAATTGACGAGCGTGTCACTGCTGCTGACCAAGCTGCGTGCCATGCTACTCACTGCTCGGCGCTTCATTCATGTACGCGTCCATGAGTAGCGCGTTGGGTTGCCTGTCTCTCTTGACTTTTTTACTGTGCGGCAATGGTGTGACCTGGTGGTGACAGACAAGGCGTGGCTTGTTGAGCCTGTTGATCCAGCTGGCCACCTGCAACACACCGCCTCACTACGCGGAGCTGATAGAGCGAGCGCATGAGGTGGTTCAAGTGGCAAAGTACAGCGGTCCAGACCGAATTGTGGCAGTGCGTATGCGCTTGTGTGTTTATGCATGTGCACGCGGACACGTTGTTTCATGTGCTTGGTTCCATATGTTTGGTGACATGCTTCCAGAACTTGTACCGTGCTTCGGTGGCCGAGTTGTCCATGCTACTACATTTGATGTCGGCAGATGACCGCGTCAACAACTTCGACATGTTCAGTGCAGTGCTTGAAATGCACAAAGCCCAAACGTGGGTTCTGCCTGTGCTTTGCCATGTGCTTGACGTGACTACGTGCTTTGCCAGTGCACAGTACCGATCCGCCTGACGCTGGTCGCAATCGTTGGTTGTCGTGCTTCGGGTCCTCTACCACACACTCAGGAGTTTGTCCGAATGGTCCTTGGCGTTGGCACCCGCGAGTGCCAGAAACAAGGCGCACTTTCTTGCGGCCCAACAAGCTGCCCAAAGTGCTGCAAAGCGCCAACCCACCAAGAAGAAGAGCGCCGGGTTTTGGTCCTTTTTGACCGGGTAGGAGCCTGCGCCCCCGAGGCGCATGTGGTGGTGCACTGACGTGGCAGGAGTTTCACGCTTCCCCTGTTGTGTGCTTCCTGCCTTGGAACAGATCCTCCGCTGAACCCACCTCCAAACCCACACAGGAACGGCAATGGACCAGCCGCCCAAGCCGCTCGCAGACGTGGCTGAACACGTACCGGGAAACCATCATCGCCAAGATGCAGCTCCTGTTTCGACCCAGGCTGGACGCCCCGCTCACGTCACCCTCCCTGCTGGCCGACGTGAGGACAGCACAACACGACGTCAGTGGTCGTCGTGCACAAGCACCAACAAAGCCGGAGGGTGTGCGCTTGAGGGGTTTCCCCGACCGAGCTGGAGGTCGACCCACCGGGCGAGCTCCCACCGGGCGAGCCCCAAACTTTGACAATATGATCCGCGCCTTCATCAGCACCAATGGTGAGTGTGGTGATCTGCCAAGATGACTGTGTGGTGATGTGTGTCACGCGGTGTGTGATGACGTGTGTGCCGTGAAACCCTCCCGTACTTCTTGGCGTGGAGTGGGCCAGATCCCGACGGCTTGGACACAGTGTCTGTGGCACTGTATGTGAACATGAGCAGCGTGCACACGCTGCCATCGGGCCATCATCCGCGGTGCGTAGCACACCATGCTGTGCAACAAAAACGCGCAGGCTGTAGCGTGGCGGGTGACGCTGACGCTCACCTCCCATCCTTGGTTTGTGTCGTTTGCTTCGCATGTCAACATGAAAAACCAGGCTTGGCTACGTGTGCCCACCCACGTTCTCTTTCAGTGCCACGCCCGCTACGTCGCTGTTTGGTGGGGATGAGGACAGCCCGGACCCCCCAGCAGGCGGAGCTGCCGAGGCAGAGAGCGTGGGTGTGACAGGAGCGGTGTCCCATGGTGATGCGCCATCAGGGCGTGGTGTACCCGCCTCACATGTGGCCAGGACGCCACCTCCAAGGTTCCAACGGCGCCAAGACGCGTCGTGGTCCAAGAGGTCTATGTTTGCCACACCTGCTTCTGCACACGCTGTTGACGGCTCGCCGCATGTCATGCCCTCTCAGTCTGCCCATGCGCGTGCTGCATCGTCCCCGGCACTACCGACGTTTGCACACGCCCCCGCCACACCAATGGGTGTGGCACCTCGCCCCACTGCGGATGCCACCGCCTTGGCTGCAACAAACGCCGCGTCAACAACCACGCGCGCAGAAGGGCGTGGCAGTGTGGGCGCAGGAGCTCGACGGTGGTCAAGCAAAGGCGGCAGCGACGAAGCAGCCTCGAGTGCCGCCTTCACTGGTCGTGCCCGCGGCGCCAGTGCTACAAGTGTCGTCAGCGCGGGTGGTGGCGCCATGATGCCCAGGCAGTCTGCCTTGGGCACGCCACCACGGCCGCATTCGTCCAGGCGTTCAGGCTGGCTGTCACCGCCTGCCAGAACAGTGAAGAGTCACCCGCGCGAGATCCGCTCGGCTGGACAGAGACGACGGCGTCGGAGTGCGGGAGGGCAGCGTTGGACGAGCGACGACATGCCACACGCTGGGAGCGGCGGCGGTGACGGGACTGGGGTCAGTGGCGGCGGCGGCGGTGGTGGAGGTGGTGAGACAGCGGCTGGGGACCGCAGGCGTGATGCCACGTCCAGTTTTCACGACGAACACCCACGGGACGGGCAGGATGTGGAGCACGCGGCCATGCGTGTGTCCTTCGACAGCGCGTACAGTGGAGTCTCGGGATTCAGCGGCATGCACCGTGCGGGCGAAGTGCCCCATGAGCTGCCCGGTGCCGACCCAACGAAGGCAGGGGAGCACGGTGCTGCGACCCGTGTTGATGCAAGTGACGTGGGAGACAGTGCCGGTGGTAGTTCGAAGCATGCGATGGAGGACGGGATGGAGGATCATGTTGCGAGTGGTCCTGGGGCCTGGCCGGCGTTGTTGCGTGTTCCTCGCTTTCCACCACCCGAGTCACATTGGGTGGTGCTATTGCCTCTGTTGCAAGATACTACAGCTGAAATGGGAGCAGTGTACGTCCATGAAGGCGACACTGCAACGCTCGGCTCGAGGACGTGTAACAATGTGGTGTGCTTGCTGTTTCATGTGTGTGGTGTGCGTGCACGGTTGGCTGCACAGAAGCTGCCAACGCGTCACGCGCCTGAACGCTTCGTTCTTTACTGCCCGCATCACGGAGCACACCACAATGTGCGTCACGTGCCAGCTTTCGGCACGGATTCCAGATGAGACCGTGAAACGCTTCCTGAAGGACGTGTGGACTGCGTTACGATGTTTGACTGTTATTTCACAACTCCGGCAGCAGTAGCCCAGCCAGCAACATATGCAGCGGTCGACACAATGTAACGCAGGGACATGTCGAACGATCACTTCACTGGCATTCAACACAACTACTCAAGCTTTACAGGCACGCCTTCACGGAAGGACTGAAGAGCAGCTTGGGAGACGCGTTGCGCCTCGATGCAGTCCTTCTCGGACACAAGCGGATCAACACCGTCCAGAACAACCTCAGCAAAGTGGTCCAGCTCTGCTGCATACGCCTGCGCAAAGCGCTGTGGAAAGGAGTACGGCAACACCGAGGTATTGATGCCTTCACGGGTGCTACGCACGACGGTATCTTCGTGGGGGTTTCCGACCTGCGTCATGAAACAAGGTACACCGTTCACGATCAGTCAAGCAACACCAGGACGGGCCGCCGCCACCACCACGAACCTCCACACTTCCTTCCGACCCGTAAATTTCCACACGTTGGTCATAGCCGTATACAGAAGACCGGGAAGCATCGATTTTGCAGATAGCCCCGCTTGGGAACTTCAGCATTGACATGGCAGTGTCAATGATGTTGACGGCCTGTTGCCACCAGAACAGTGAGCGATGGCGCATAACACCGCCGCATGCCCTTCACAGGCATGAAACAACACACACCTTCAACTCGTCGTGAAACGAAGAACCCATTGAGTAAACCTCACATGGATCCTCACCCAGCATGTTTCGAACGAAGTCAATGTCGTGGGGCATCAAATCAGTGAACGGGTCTGTGCGTGTGTGGAGGGGGCAGCAACATGGCATGACTCACGCAACAAAGGCTCCCACACCACCCCACACGTACCACCACCGGTTACCAAAAACTCGATAGGTGGCACAGGGTGGTCCCTAAATGCGACGTTGATCTGTCGTCAAAAAGCACCACTTGGCGTGAGCGCAACCGCAACCGCAACCGCAACCGCTTCCAGCCGCAGCCAGGCGCTCAACGCACCAGCTGTGGAATACCCACAGCACCACCAGCAACGGCCTCCTTGCCCTTGACATATGAGGGGTCAAAGCGTCGCTGGAAACTACAAAACAAGGGTACATTCGCTTCGCGTGTGGCTGCAAACGCCAGTTCGATGTCTTCCACACCCTCGCAGACCGGTTTCTCCGTCATCACGGCTTTGCTCTGCGCCGCCGCTGTGAGGCAGGCGGCGAGCGCGTAGGGTGAGAGACCTCCACACACAGCAACGGCAACAGTAAAAGCGCTTGAAGGCATGGTACGTACCAAGGCGGATCAGCTGCAGGTGGGAGAACGTCGGCGTGCACACGACAAAGGCATCAATGTCACCACCCATAGTGACAAGCGCGTCACTCATGTGGCCGAATCTGTGCAGCAACACCGGTGAGGAAACACAATCCGCCCCAAAACTAATATAGCAGCCACAAGCGCCATGTGGAGCGCCGCCACGAGTGCCCCAAACGCTCTCCATCGCGAACACGCCGAACACGTACGGCTTGCAGTCCAGCTCCGCACCGTGGTTGTGGGCGAGCTCAAAATCTTGGTCGCACACAGCCACAAGGTTGAACCGCGGATGACTTTGCAGCGCACGAGCCCTGATCTGACCCATACGACCCAGCCCACACACAGCCACTCGGGCAACACGAGCCGTAGACGAAGCCATGGGGGTTCGGAAGGCTGATGCTGGTTGGGTGTCGCCACCGCGGGTCGCCCCGCGGTCAATAACGAATACATATATCCAAACTTATTATTTCAAAACACACAAGATTAAAGATTGGAGCGCTTGTCAGCAGCACGGTGTTGCAGTTGGACACACCGAGGAGGTTTCGGATCGGAGACGGATTTGTGCAATTGAGACGGTTGCGGCGCATGCGGGCGCTTCTCATGGCCTAAGCAAAGGAATGCCAAGTGTTTGCTGTGCTACAGTTGGACTGTAGGTCGGGTTCCCCGTTGCCACGGGTACTCTCACACCCGCGTCGAGCACCGGACAACACATTGCACCAGCGCTCGCGATGCAATAGCGTGCGTCCGGGGCAGACAGCAGCGTTGCTGCCCTGCTGCTTCTTTGGTGATTCTATCCCCATGGTATTGTGAAGTGTGGTTTAAAGGCGCGCGCCGGCCGACATGGCCCGCAACCCACATGCCTTGAGCCGATACATGGCTGTGAAAGTGGAGGAGTTCGCCCCCGAGACCATCGTTCGGTTCTTGACAGACAGAGCAAAGGCCGGTCTCACTGTGCAGCCACCATGCTCGCAAACCCTACAGACCGTCGTGGTGTTTGCGGACATCTGCGGTTTCACAGCACTGTCAGAGCGGTTTGCCCAGAAAGGCGGGTTGGGCAGTGAAAATCTCGGTTTCTTTCTGAACAGGTGCGCTTGGTGCTTGCTGGGACGCAGTGCACGTGAGTGTCATGTGCCACCTGTCCTGCTGTATTTTTACCAACTGGTGTGTGGGTGTTTATTGTCTTCTTTTTTTCTTGTTCTCTTCTCTGGGGTGTGGTGTGCCTCAGGTACTTTGAGCTCCTCGTCAAAACGGTGTCAAAGCATGGTGGCGACGTGGTCAAGTTCGCTGGCGACGCCATGGTGATTTTGTGGCCGGAGGAGACAGCTCCTGGCGGCGGTGTGGACTTGCGCACCATGGCACTGCGTGCTGTGATGTGCTGCCGTGCCATCCAGTCCGAGCTGGGCAGGGCAACGTTGTCTGTGGATGTCGAGTTCAACATTAAGCTGGGTGTCGGGGCGGGACCAGTGACCATGGTCCACATTGGCGGCGTGTTTGGCCGCGTGGAGTACCTGGCAACAGGACCAGCGTTGCAACAGGCGTTTGAGTGTGAGGGGAAGTGCGACCCTGGGTCCGTCGTGGTGTCGCCCACGGTGTGGGAGCTTGTGGGCCCCGCGCTGGATGGGCGTCGCCTCAAGTCGCGGCAGTTCATCGTCACGGAAGTGGTGTCCAAGATCCGCACGCGTCGATTACGGCGCACGGAGCCGTCTCCGTACCTGTCCGACGTGCCACGCATGCTCAAGTCCTACGTTCCCGCTGCCATCCTGCCTCATTTGCAGTACAGCAGTCGCAAGTGGGCGTCTGAGTTGCGGACACTCACCGTGTTGTTTGTCAACATCGGTTTTTCGGCACAAGACCTCGTGCGCATCGATCCGCCCATGCTGCAAAAGCTCAACAGCGTGCTGCGGGCGGTGCAAAAGGTGATTTACACGTACGAAGGCAGCCTGAACAAGTTTCTCATCGACGACAAAGGCAGCACGCTGCTCGCCGTTCTCGGGCTGCCACCCCTCGCCCATGCTGACGACCCCGAGCGTGCGGTGCTTGCCGCACACAACATTGCCTCGGAGCTGCAGAAGCTTGGCATGCGGCCGTTCATCGGGGTCACCAGCGGCATCGCGCTGTGTGGCCCCATGGGCAGCGGCAGTCGACGGGAGTACAGCGTCCTGGGAGACGTGGTGAACACCAGCGCCCGACTGATGCAAAAGGCCGAGGCGTTGGATCTTGCGCAGAGCGAGGAGTTCCTGGGGTGCATCTTGTGCGACGAGCCCACAAGAAACAGTGCGGAGGCGAACTCTTCACTGGTGTTCGAAGAGCTGGACGCCGTGCAGCTCAAGGGCAAGTCGGGACACACACAGGTGTTCCAGCCAGGCCTACTACACCGTCCCTCGGGCCACGTGCCGGTGTTGTGGGACAATGTCGTCGAGCCAGTGGTGCCTGGGTTCCACGGTCTGGACGTCGACCTCATCGAAAGCCTGCAGGGCATGATTTTCTCCCGCGACTCGCCCAACCCGGTGCTGCTGGGTGGGGAAACGGGTTCCGGCAAAACGTCGCTCGTCAAGTTCTTTGTGCGCAAGGCCGCTGACCTGTTTGGTGCCGTGCTTGCGGTCCCCATGCCAGAGTACGTTGTTGCGTGTGTGTACAACAGGTGTGGGCTGTGTGGTGGCTGTAGGTTTGTGGGTGGAACATCCTTCTGTGGTGGTGGTGGTGGTGGTGGTGGTGGTGGTGGTGGTGGTGGTGGGTGCGTTGTGTGTGGGGTTGTTTTGTTGTTGCTGTTGCTGTTGCCGCCGAGTGTGTGGGGCAGTGCACCCCACCCTCTCCCTTGGTGTCCCACCTCACCACCTGGCTTCCCTTGCCCTGCTACCTTCGTTTGTTGTGCCCCCACAGTGACAAGGTGGCGGCGCATCACCTGCACGCCATGATGGCGAACGTCAACAGCGTGTTCTCTGGAACGTCCTGGTTCGAGGCCGCGGAAACAGTGTGCAAGAACAGCAACGCGGGCGGCGCCACGCGGTCTTCCAGCCCTGCGCCTGGCTCAGCCTCCCCCAACCCCAGCCGCCGCGACACCGCCACAACCACCAACAGCTCCCCCATCGGCCTCCCTCCCTCCACGATGGCTGGCACAGGCGAGGCCCCCAGCGGCAGCGGTGGTGGCGGTGGCGGGGGCGGGGGTGGTGGGGGTAGTAGTGGTGGCCATGCTCCTGGCATCCCGCGGTCCAACAGCAGCAGCTCGTTCAACACCCTGCAGCAGGGAGGAGGGTCGTCGAGCCGGTTGGATGATGTCCGACGGGACAGCGGCGGCGGCAGCGGCGGCTCCAGCAACAGGGGTTCGTCGCGCGCCTCGCGTGCGTTGAGTCGGGGCGGCAGCGGGCGCGGCGGGGCAGGGTTGGCGGCGGCGCTGGGGCAGTTCACGGCCAGCATGAACGAGCAGATCATGGCCGCGGAGTCGTCCACCTCGCCGCTGCCACACGAGGTGGCGGCGGCGGCGGCGGCGGCGGGGCACCAGCAGCTTCGCTCGCCGTTGCTGCAGCGCGACAACTCCAACAAGAGCCTGCTCTGGAACGGCGACCGTCGCTCCAGCGGCGGAGGCGTCGGCGGGCGCGGCCTGATGAACCCCACCACGGCCGCCGGCCTGCTGTACAACCGCCGGGTGTCGGTGGAAAGCACGCTGATGATTGCCCCCACGGCGTCACCGCGTGCACGGGGTGGCGCACGGCGTTTCTCTGCCATGTCCCGCGCGTCGGGCATCTCGCTGACGCGGGGTCGGTCCCTCCTGGGCCGCGAGTTTTTCATGGCCCACCCCCACGCGCAGCACCAGCAGCTGCAGCAGCACATGGACTACAGCATGATCAAGGCGCGGCCGCGAAAGCGCCGCAGCTTCGTTCGCCGGCGGTTTGTGCTGCCGCCCAGCGCCGACGCCCCGACTGACGCTGGGCAACAGCCACAACCGCCGCAGCAAATGTCGAGCCACCCGCAGTCCACCGCCCCGACGCCAACGCCGACGCGTCCGCACCCGGACGCGTTGATTGGTGGTGCACTGTGGGGCCGGCGGCACGGCTCTCACCGCAGCGTGCGTTCCGCGGTGTCGACGGACACGCGTGGCTCGTCCGTGGACCGACGCGACGCGCCGCTCTACTCGAGCCGCATCGTGTACGCGGTGGCGGAGACGTTCAAGGAGAACGTGCGGTGCTTCCTGTGGCGCCAGATCGTGCACCAGCTGACGGTCGACTTTGTCCACTGCTTTTCGGCGGAGGACCGCGCGGAGGTGGTGGCGTTGGCGCGCAGGGTGCAGGCCGGCGACCTGTTCAACGTGGCCACGCCGGCGGCTCGGGTGGCGGAGGAAAACCAGGTGCTGCTGGAGCTGGTGCGGCTGCACGCGCGGCACGTGCCGGTGGTGGTGGTGCTGGACGAGATGCAGTCGGCCTCGGATCGCGACTGGGAGCTGGTGGAGGCGCTGGCGGACATGCTGGATCGCCGCGCCGGCGTCGCGTGCTTTCTCCTCGTTGTCACGCAGCCGCTGCACATGATCAAGTACCAGCCCAACTTCCGCCCCGTGGCGCCGTCGTACGTGCGCTTCCTGGGCATGCTATCGACGGAGTACTGGGAGATGAAGCCCCTGCACCGCTCCGACCTGGAGCTGCTCATTGCGCAGGAGCTCAAGCTAGCCCGCGTCCCCAGCCGCCTGACCCGCATCGTGGACGCCATGTCCGGCGGCAACCCGCGGTTTGCGAAGCAGTTTGTGCACGCCCTGGTCAAGGTGCGCATCGTGGTGCTCACCCCCGTCCCCCAGCCGGCGTCACCCAAGCGCCAACCATCCCTCTCGCGCCTGTCTGTGGCGTCGGGCGCCACCGGCAGTCCCACTGCCAAAACGGCACGGTCTTCCATGTCCGGCGGCGGCGGCGGCGGCGGTGGTGGTGGTGGTGGTGGTGGTACGGCGGCAGCAGACACAAGCGAGGATGGACTCCACGCTGGTGCCGAGGCACACATCACACCCACCGGATCCAGCACCGCCGCTTCAGCGGCAGGTGCCGCACCGGGTGCTGCGTCTGCGACGTCTGCGGCATCGTCACCCAAGTCGCCGAGCATGGCGGCCACCCCCGCGCCCGACCGGCTGCACACGGCGACGCTCCACGTGTCGCACCTGGACGTGCTGCCGCTGCCGTACAAGGTGCAGCGCATCGTTGCCACCTTCATCGACCGCCTCAGCCACACCCAGAACCTCATTTTGAAGATGGCGTGCGTGCTGTGCATGGGCGGCGGCATCACCTACACCGCCTTTGACTTTGACTTCCTGCACGGCATCTTCCCGGCGACGCACGAGCGTCGCGGCAGCGCCGGCGGCGGCAGCGGCGGCGGGCGTGGTCGACGTGGCGTCGACTCGCTGCACGCCAACCTGCTGTCCAACATCTACGCCATGGTGCAGTTCGGGTTGTTGGACTCGGCGCCGTACCCCCACACCCCGGGCAGCCTGGAGCTGCGCGACCCGCGGAGGCACCCGCGGCGGTTTTGTTTTCGCGCCGGCCTCATTCGGGACGTGGTGTACCACCGCATGCTGCACAAGCAGCGCCGGCACCAGCACAAGCAGGCGGCCGAGTTTCTGCAGCGCGTGGCGGACGACCACATGTGGGTCTCGCGCATAGGGCCCCGGGACCTGAACAAGAACATCTACCGCCACCTCAAGCTGGCGGAGGAGGTGGAGGCGGCGGCGGCGTTTTACACGCAGCACTTCAAGAAGAAGCACCACCCGCACAAGCGGCGGCACACAGCCGTGGGGGTGGGAGCCGCGGAGCCGTTGGCAGCCTCCACCTCTGTTGGCTCCGGCATCCCCGCGGTGCACGCGCTCAAGTCGGGCCCGTCGTTGCGCAAGCAGTCCTCCCTGTTCCTCTCCATGGTGCGCAACGCGCTGCGGCGCAACTCGGGCACGCCGGCCACCATAGCGCCGGCCGCCACCACCGGCACTGCCACCGGCACCACCGCTGGTGGTGGTGGTGGTGGCGGTGGCGCTGGTGGTGAGGCCACCACCACGTCGCCTGGTCGGGGCGTGGCTGGTTTCCGCTCGCCGTCTCCGTCTGGTGGTGGACACGACGCGGCGCCGGGAGCGGGTGGCGCTGGTGGTGGTGGTGGTGGTGGTGGTGGTGGTGGTGGTGGTCGCACAAACAGCACGAGCACCGCGGTGGTGCCGTATCGCGACGGCGGGCGCGAGCACAGCCGGAACCGCAGCCGGAGCCGCAGCCGCAGTCGCAGTGACCGGGGTCAGGGGGGTCATGGTGACCGGGAAGACCATGGCCACGGCGTGGGCAACGACGGCCCGGGTGCTGCGAGTGGCGGTGTGGGAACGCTGAAGCGCCCTGGCAGCTTCACGTCGAGCCGTGTGGAGAGCATGCGGTTGCGGTCAGACGCAGGTGCCATGGGCGTACCGGGCAGCGGTTTACGGCGGCTGCAGGGCAGCGCCTCCGCGTCGTTGGGGTCACCGTCCACGCCGAAGCGCCGCATCGTGTCCATGTCCATCGACACCTCGCTGGCCGGTTCGCCGTCCCGCACTCGCACGATGCCCCAGAACATGCGCGCTGTGCCGGCCCACTCCCCTGCGCTGCTTGCCGCCGCGGAGATGGGCGGAGACGGCCACGGCGATGGCCACGGCGATGGCCACGGCCACGGCGACGGCCACGGCGACGGCCACGGCGACGGCGACGGCGACGGCGACGGCGAGCTCCTCATGGCGGGGGGTGAGGATGATGACGTCTCACGGTCGGCGTCGCACCGAAGCCGCCACAGCCACCGGGCCTTCCACGCGCCGTCCCCGGGGCCGTTGGTGCTGGGACACCGGTCTGCGCGGGGGTTGAAGAAGGCCAACAACGACAATGGTGGTGGTGGTGGTGGTGGTGGTGGTGGAAGCGACAGGAGCAGCCGCAGCGGCGGCGGCGGCAGCGGCAGTGGCAGTGGCAGTGGCGGCCGCGGTACCCATGTTCGCAATGGTGGCGGTGGCGCTGGCTTGAACGCCACGGTCCTCCTTTCTCCCTCGCGCCGCATCGCGCGCCTCACCCGCCGCCGCAGTGGTCCAAGTGGGGCCGGGGCCGGCACCGGCAGCATGTTTGTGGTGGGTCGCTCGCCGCCCTCGGCCGGCGGCGGCGGCGGCGGCGGCGGCGCCCACCCTGGTGGTCACCCTGGGTCGCCCACCTCCTCCTCCTCCTCGGACGACGACCTGTCGGTGTCGGGCGCCATCGCGGCGGCGCGGGTGGCGGGTGGCGCGGGCTGCGGCAGTGAAGGCAGCGGGGTGCAGCGATCCCATCATCATGGGCGCCAGGGCGCCAGCAACGGCTTCGGCGGCGGGGGTGGGCGTGTGACGCCCCATGGTACACGTGGCGGTGGCCATGGTGGCCATGGTGGCCATGGTGGCAGCTCAACGACGGGGGGTGCACCCACGTTGGGATCGGGTGCGCCGTCCGCTTTCCGCCGCTTCTTGGCTGCGCTCACCTGCCGCACGCCCACCGCGGCTGTGGACGGTGACCTAGGCAACGCTCGTGGGGGTGGTGGTGGGGGTGGTGACGGCACCGTGCGGACGTCGCGCCAGCACGAGGCCCGGCGCCGGCTGTCACACGCCCCAGTGGTGCGTGTCTCGACGGGGCACCGGTTGAGCGTCGAGATGCGGCGCAAGTCCAGTGTGCGGCGGTCGTCGCGTGGCAACAGCAGCGCGGCCGGCACGCCCATTGACATGAGCGCGCTGCTGGGTCTGGAGGCGTCGCACCGCGCCACACGGGAACAACGTGAGGGTGCCGCCGCCGAGGCGCCACCGCCGCTGCTGCTCACGTCCACCACGCCGCCCCCGGTGGTGCTCCCGGCCAGTTCCACGACGGCGGTCGACGTCGGGGCCAGCACCGGGTCTGCCGGGTCTGCGGCCGGGCTTGTGGCTGCCGGTGCTGCGTCGGGTGCAGTCTCGGCTCCCGTGCCGGCGCGTGGGCAGGCGCGTGGGCCGGCAGGCCTGCGTCCAGGGCTGAACGTGGACGTCAACGCGGCCTCCTCCGCCTTCCACTTGGACACCCCCACGACCCCGGTGACCCCGGTGACTCCGGTGCCGGTGTCCCCCACCAGCAGCTTCCACTCCCCTGCCTCCCTCTCCTCCGCGAACCAGTCGCCGTTGACAGGAGCCGGAGCCCGAGCCGGAGCCGGAGCCGGCGCCGGCGCCGGCGCAGGGAATGGGAGCGCAAGTGGACCCAGCACCCCCATCACCAAGCCGCGCCTGCCGCCGCTGAAGAACATCCTCACGTCCTCCAGCATCGTGCCGGCTACGGTGATCACGCCCGGTCGCGGCGGCATCCGTGTGGCGCTGGGCGCGTCTGCGGCTGCTGACGTGGAGGGCATGAGCGACCACGCCAAGCAGTTCGTGCGCCATGGCACATGGCGCGTCATGCCCCGGCCCAGTCGCCCCTCGCCGCTGGTCCCTGCCTACGCCCACCATGCCACCGAGCACGGCAAGCGTCCCCGCATGTCCTCGACCTCTGGCATCCGCGGCATCTCGCCCGGACCCTCGAGCAGCGGCCGGGCGTCGCCACTTCCACTGTGGTCTCCTGGTGGTGCCACGGGCGGCGGTGGAGGTGGTGGCAGTGGAGGTGGCAGTGGAGGTGGAGGTGGAGGTGGTGGCAGTGCAGGAGGTGGAGGTGGTGGCAGTGGAGGTGGTGGTTCAAGCCTTATGTCGGCGAGTGGCGGGGTGGCGTCCGGGCGTCGGCGGTCGGGCTCCATTCGTGTGGCCATGCTGCGGGGCGCGGGCGGCGCTTCCACCCAGCACCCCGCGCATGGCCTTGGTCAACAAGGTCACGGTGCGTCGTCTCACCCACACGCCCAAGGCGCGGGGGGCGGCGCCGCCACACACGCCACCGGCACCACCCTGGGCTCTGTGCACCCGTCGTCTGCTGCCAGCCTGCTGTCTGCCGCCGCGGAGCAACAGGTTGCGTTGGGGCAGACGACGCCCACCACGGGGAGTGGCGGCGATGGTGGTGGTGGCGGCGACGGTGGTGGAGGTGGAGGTGGTGGTGGTGGTGGTGGGGCCGCACGCGGCGGCGCTGGCTCTGCCGACCGGCCCCGCGCCAGCCGGCTGCGGCCGTTGGACGTCTCCCACCACAACAACAACAACGGCGACGCGGCGGAGTCGGGAGAGGACACGGACACGGAGGCTCACGGTGGCGACACCGCGACGCCGTTGCCGACGCCCAAGCCTTCGTTCTCCCTGGGCAGCAGCGCGCGCGACCTGCACCTGCACCCCGGGCATGGCCACGGTCACGGTCACGGTCACGGCCACGGTCACGGCCACCCGCTTTCCGCGACGCGGCCCATGTCACTGCGACGCCTGTCGTACGGCCACCACCACTTTTCGTCGTCGCGGCGGCGGTTCAGCGACTCCGTCGCGTTGGGCGCGAGCGCTGGGGTCCACGCCGGCGTCGCGAGTCTTGCGGCGCGCATGAACCGCCGCCGAGACTCGTTCTACGGTCTCGCGGACGGCACGGAGGACCAGCTGCGTGTGGCCCGCATCATGTTGGGGCTTGACAAGTGGGACTTCCACGCCGTGGCCTTGGATCACGTGTCCGACGGCACGCCGTTGCTGCACGTCACCACCGAGGTGTTTGAGCGCCGCGGGTTGTTCCACTCGCTCGGCCTGTCCAAGGCGCTGCTGCAGGAGTTTGTGAGTGCCGTGGAGGAGGGGTACAACGACAACCCGTTCCACAACTCGGTGCACGCGGCGGACGTGCTGCAAACCACGCACGTGTTGTTGGCAGCGTACGAGCAGTACCACCCCGTGGCGCCCGATCGCGTGTTTGCGCTGCTGGTGGCGGCGATCATCCACGACTTCAAGCACCCCGGCGTGAACAACCACTTTGTGCACACCACGGGCCACAGCCTGTCGGAGGTGTACCGTGGGGAGGACGCGTTGGAACAGTTCCACGTCGCCGAAGCGTTCGGGTTGATGCACCGGGTCGACGCCAACATTTTTTCGTGCCTGCCGGAGCCCAGGCGGCGGGAGGTGCAGCAGCTTGTGGAACGCCTGGTGCTGGCCACGTCACTGAGTCGCCACTTTGAGTTCTGCCACCACGTGGAGCACCTGCTGGGGATCGAGGACCTGGACTACGCCGACCCCCGCATGGAAGAGGTGTTCTTGAAGCTCCTCCTCAAGTGTGCAGACGTGTCGTACGTCACTCGTCGCCCCTCCACCCTGTGTTGCGCTGTTGTTTGTCGGCGTTTGGTTGGTGTGTGCTCACGTTTTTTGTTTTGTTTTGTTTTGTTTTGTTTGTTTTGTTTCGTTTTGTGTTGTTTTGTATTGTTTGCTGTGTGGTCGGTGTCGTCGTTGTGCGTTGTGCGTTGTGCGTGTGCGTGCGTTGTCACGCTCCCTGCAGGTACGCCACGAAGCCGTTCGCCACACACAAGCTCTGGGTGGACCGCTTCTCCGCCGAGTGCTTTGCGCAGGGCGACAAGGAGCGTGAGCTGGGCTTGACCCCGTCCACCTACCACGACCGCTTTGCCGCCGCCGCCTCACAGTCCCAGTTGGCCGTCGCGATTTTCATCGCCGCGCCACTGTTCGAGCGCTTTGCCCAGGTCGCGCCCAACGCACGCGACCTCTACGAAGCCCCCCTCCACTCCAACGTGCGCTTCTGGCAGCAGGAGGACTGGTGCCGCAGGCGCGCGCCCCGTGTCCACGGCACCATCGTGCTGAGCGAGGTTGCGGCGGAGTGTGGCATTTCCACTCGGAAGCACCCGTTTGGCAGCCGGTTCTTGACCGCGTCGTCGTCGTCGGCAGCTGGTCGTGCCGGTGGTGGCAGTGCGGCGGCACCGTTGGTGGCATCGTCTCCCCCCAGCGTGTTGGGGGGGAGTGACCGGGCGCTCACACTGGTGCGCGGCGACCCCTCGGCGCCCTCTCGCGTGGCGGTGCCGTCGCCAGGCGCCGGCGGCATGGAGCTGCCGGGCATGGCCAATTCGTCCCCGCCTGTTTCGCCTTCGTCCCACGTCAGCGGCGGCAGCGGCGGCAGCGGCACCAGCACCGGTGCTGCGACAGCGAAGGCGAACAAGGCGGCGAACAAGGCGGCGACGACGGAGGCGCCAGCGCCGGCAGCGCGTGTGCCATCGGCTTCGGGTTCGGCACGTGTGATGGGCACCACCAAGGCCCACTCGTCTGTGGCGGAGTTGCTGGACGTCGCAGAGTTTGTGCTGCGGCCCCGACGCGCGAACACCAAAGGGTGGTACGTGCCTGTGGCGGCGAAAAAGTCGCCTGTGCCCGCCACCAGCAGCGGTGACAGCGGTGGCAGCGGTGGTAGCGGTGGAGAGGGTGACAGCGGCGGCGAGGACACGGACTCGAAGCGCCACGGCACTCCGGAGAAGGGTGGCAGTGACAAAGGCGACAGTGGCGAGGAAGAGGACGAAGAAGGGGAACATGAAGAGGAAGAGCCGCAGCAAGGCGCTTGGCCTGAGGAGCCATTCATCGTGCTGCGCCTTCCGGGCCGTGGCGTTGGCACCATGCCCGGTCGTGGTCATGACGCTCGCGCCCAGGTAACCCGCCTCAGTCTGGTGCCGTCCGAGATCATGGCGCTCCCCCAGCACGATGACGAGGAGGATGACACGAAGGAGCATGCGGCTGCGTTGCTGCATTCCATGTCCGCGCCTGCTTCTGCTGCCAAGAAGCATGCAGCGACACCCCGTGAGCTCGTGCGACAGTCCTCCCAAGGCAGTGGGAGTGTACAGACGGCGATCCAGCTTCGGGCTGCTCTTTGTGCACAACTGCGGTTTTCGTTCGAGCATGCGTTTTTGTAGTCGAAAGACGCCGTGCTGCTCTCAGGGGATGTGTGTGTGTTTTTGCGCTTCCCTGCTGCAGTTGTTTTGTGTTGTTTCCGCTAAACTGAAATGGCATGTGGCAGCCTGTGTTGGCGAGGTTTCGCCCCGCACAAGGCATGTCCGCATGGAGCGTAACACCACTCCTACTTTGCAGACATGCCGATCTCTTCATGCCGTCAGCGTGTGTTAATGTTGTGCCAGGTTGCGGCCGATCCTACGCCTTGATCTGAGTCACAGGGAGGCTGACCCCCATCTTCTTCAGCTCATCCTCGATGGCCAACACCAGCATCTGTGGCAGTCAAAGCACAACGGTACACGCACGTTACGGGTAGTCAGCGAGCACAGCCGGGAATCCAGCGTACACGGAAGACTTCAAAAGAGAAAGAACACAAAACAAAACAAAACATGGGCCACGAACACCGTCAACGTACGCGCATGTCCGTCGGAAACAATCGTCCAATGGAACCCACACGGAAGCAGTCGGCCTTCGTCACCTTGCCAGGGTAGATGATCATGCCTCGCTTCGCTAGGTTGGTGTACAGGGCTGGGAAGGAA
>Ga0213833_1001084_pt1 | contig 20765 bp, 13 predicted proteins | sample SWATP21_FD_160575 | JGI IMG/M metagenome (GOLD analysis project Ga0213833, IMG submission 160575) | Coastal seawater microbial communities from Marineland, Florida, United States - SWA TP2 #1 | ecosystem: Environmental > Aquatic > Marine > Coastal | place: USA: Florida | collected 2016-08-14 | reverse complement strand
GTCACCGAGGCGGGCTCGAGCGGGGTCGGTCACCCGGCGGGAGGCGAGGAACCACATGGGGTGGTTTTAGCATTGGGGGCCCCCTCCGCCTGCTTCGCAGGCCTGCTGCGCAACGACTACCGCGGCGCCTCCGATGCGCTCCGCGCTCGGCGCCTTGCTCCCCCCGAAGGGGGAGGACTCCGCTGGAACCCCAGAGTCCTCCCCCTTCAGGGGGAGGTGCCGAGCCTCGCGAGGCGGAGGGGGCCCCGCTCACAAAGCGTCGACCACCAACATCTCGCGCTCCACCCGCGCCCACTCCTCGGAGTCGGTCTCGGGGTCGACCCCATCGAGGTCAGGCCCCACGAGCACCACCACCCGGTGCGTGCCGAGCCCGACCTCCGGCGTGACGTCGATGAACACCCGCACGGCCCGCGTCTTGCCCACCTCGGTCTCCGCCGCGACAGGCTCGAGGGCGCCCCCGTTGCGCCCGAGGAACACCTTCACCTCGAGGTCGTCGGGGGCGGTGGGGAGGTCGGGATACAGGCGCAGCTCGGCGCGGTTCGTGAACAGGTATCGACCGACCACACCCGTTTCTGCTCGATTCTCGGCGGCGCCGTTGAACCAGTCGCCGTGGTAGTCGGGCACTGGCTCTCGGGGCTGTCCCACCACGAGAAGCGCCATGGCTGCCGCAAGGAAGGCCACCATCGCCAGTCCGGAGGGTCGGGCGGCGAAGGAACGGAAGCGCTGCCAGACGGTGCGGCGGGTGTGGCCGTCGGCCAGGGCGGCGTCGAGGCGGGCATCGGGGTCGTGGTCGAGGGTGAGCAGCTCGTCGGCCGACATCGCCGGGGCGTCGGTGCCAGCGAGGGCCTCGCGGAGCTCTCGGTCGCCCAGAGACCGCAACAACAGGACGTCTTCCGAGGCCTCCAGCAGCGCCGCCAAGGCCTCCGGGCTGGACTCGACTTGCTCGAGAAAAGCCTCGGCTGCGTCGTCTTCGAGGCCATGCGTGAGGAAGTCCCACGCGGTGTCGGCGGTGGGTCGTTCCGCGGCGCTCATCGGGCACCTCCATGGCGAATGTGCTGCTTGGCGGTGCGGAGGAGGGTGTCGACCTCATCGCGAGTGAGGTTCATGCGCTGGCCGACCGCCGCTGCGTCCAGGCCGTCCACCGTCACCAGGAGGTAGGCCTGCTGCACATCGGCCGGCATGGCGCGGATGCGGCGCAGGCGCACGCGGGCATCGGAGAGGGTTTGTTTGGCGCGGACGGTGGAGATGCCCAGGCGGCCGGCCACCTCGGCATGTGGAAGACCCTCGATGCCGGACAGAGCCATCACCTCGCGCTGGCGCTTGGGCAGAGCCTTCAGCATGCGGCGCACCAGGGCCAGCTCACTCTGGCGGCTGGCCTGTTCTTCGGCGCTGGGCTCGGGCGCTTCGAGCGGGAGGTCGTCGATGGCGGCCATGGGACCGGTGCGCTGCGTGCCGCGGAGCTCGTCGATGGCGCGGAAGCGGGCCTCTCGGACGGCGAGACCGGGCAGCGTGAGCACCTTCAGCAGCCCCTGACGGGCCCGCAGGTACAGCTTGAACCAGACGTCTTGGGTGAGCTCGAGCGCGCGCGGCCGCACGATGGCGTACCCGAGGAAGATGCTCAGGACGAGCGTGTGGTAGCGGCGCACGATGTCGGACCACGCCCGACGGTCGCCGGTGCGCGCAGCCTCGATGGTGGCGGCGTCGAGCGGGGACGCGGCACTCGACGGTCGACGGCCTGCCGAGAAGGGCATGAAGACGCGCGCCGGGGCGGGGTGGAGAGCATGGTGAAACATGCTCTGGACAACGACAGGGGCCGGCCACGGTATCGGTCGACCTGCGACAATTCCACCGATTCTCTGCGAAAACCCCGGTCAACGGCGGCGTCCGAGCTTCACCTTGCCGGCACCCACGTAGAAGTTCAGGCCAGCCACAGCAGCGACATCGGTGGCGGTGAACCGGCTGGATCCCACCAGGCCATCCTCTTCGTACCGACCGCCGAGCGAGCGGGTGGCCTCGACGCCCATGTTGACGGACAGGCGGGGGGTGGCGAACCAGTGGAAGTTGCCGCTGGCGCCGATGAAGGGGCTGCGGGCGAGGGCGGCGCCGTCGAAGCTGGCCCGCTCGAGGCCGAACATGCCGGTGGCCGCGAAGTGAAGGGGCGCGCGCATGCGGAAGAAGTGGGTGTAGGTGCCGGCGACGCGGGCGTGGCCCTGCTGTACGTCGGAGACACCGTCGTCGACGGTCATCCGCGACATCTCGAAGCGGCCGCCCACCTCGGAATTCGCGCGGAGCTGGTAGCCCATCCCAAGCGAGAGCCCGCCGGCACCCGGTCCGACCTGGACATCGCGGCGGTCGAGGTCGGTCTCGTCGACCCGCAGGGCCTCGCGGCTCATCAGGCCGGTCTGTGCTTGGAAGTGGAGCTGGTTGCGCTTCGGGGCGGCGTCGGCGGTGGTGGCGAAGAGGACAGCAGCGGCAGCAAGGTTCAACATCGGGGGCCCTCCGTGGCGTGGTGCTGCGCCGTCAACGGAGAGGTTCGAGATCTCTTCAATAATTGTCGAAGACGATCACCCCTTCGTGATTCCGCCCTTCACCAGCGCCAGCCGGGCGAGCTCCTGCTCGATGGCCGCAAGCTCGTCGGACAAGCCCGAGAGCGAGGCCGCCTTCGCCCCCTGACCGCGGGCTCGGGCCAGGACCTGCGCCACCCGCGACAGCTCGGAGCCCAGGAAGCGTCGGAGCGCGGGATCGGCGCGTTGTCGGAGGATGGGCCCGAAGCGCACATCGGCGTCGTCCCACACGGTGTCGGTGGTTCCCGGGGTCCACGCCATCACCGTGTACCAGTGGCCCCCTTCGAACAGCAGCCGCTCGTCGACCAGGCGCAGCCCGAGCTGCCGGAGGCGGGTGCGCACAAACGGCACGTCGGTGTTGGGCTGGACCACCAGACGCTCCAGCTGGGTAGCCACCAAGACACCCGCTGTCACGATGTCCACGATGCGTCGTCCGCCCATCCCCGCGATGGTGACCGCCGTGGCGTCGCCGGGCGCGAGCACCGTCATGCCGTCGCCCAGCCGCAGCTCGATGTGGTCGGACAGCCGATGCGCAGCCACCCGTGCCCGTGCACCTTCCAGCGGACCCGTGCGCTTGTCGGCTGCAATCGCCCGCTGCACCTTTCGGGCGTGCACGAGGTGGATGGGCAGCCAGGCGTGGTCGGTGCCGATGTCGGCCAGCACGGCATCTTCAGGGACCAACGTCCCGACCGCCGCCAGGCGCTCCGACAGAGGTTGCTCGGGCACACGACCACGACCCACGAGGGCCCGGCGTGCAGCATCCAGTCGTTCCGAGAGTGTAGGCATGCGCCCCGTCTACCCCGACGTCGCCCCGACAGACAGGCGCTCCTGGCGCATCATCCGTCGTTCGGAGCCATTCCATCCCCAGCCGCCATCCAAGCCAGGTGCGTAGTCCATGACGCACCCCGCCAGATCGATCTGAAGACCACCGAAGCCCGCACCACACGGGCATCGCAGCAGTTGTGTGTCCACATTTTACAACTCGCAGCGAGACACCGAGAACGTGTTCTATCCGGGCCTTCCGACCGACGAATCGAGTGGAAACCACGCCCAATTGGGCCATCTCGATCAAGAAAGGGTCGTCCTCGTGCGATTTGCGGAGTAGCCTGGGCCCGCGCTGAGACTGCGAAACTTTCTTCGCACCGGGTCCCCTCCCTTCAGACCGTCCGGAGCCACCATGACTCCCACCGTCGTGTTCGCCCTCGCCTCCGCCGGCTGGACCGTGTCCAACAAGGCCGACGGCTGCACCTACTACAAGGGCTCCGCCGAGGGCGACATCACCCCCATCCGGGTCGAGTGCGAGTGGACTGACGTAGACGCTGGAAAGATGCATCGGCTGCTGTCGCGGCCGGGCACCCACGACGGCGTGTTCGGAGGCTTGGCCGAGGCAGATGTGGTCGGCCAGGAGGGCGCGCGGACCCGCGTTTACCAGCGGTTCGCAGCTCGGGGCATCACCGACCGTGAGGTGGTGGTCGACTACAGCACCACCTCGGTCGACGGCGGGAAGCGGTACGGCTGGCGCAAAAGTGGCGACCAGTCAAGCCTGCGCGGCGACGCCGTCGAGGTCCCGGACACATCGGGGTTGTGGGAAGTCCGCGAAGAGGGCGACAACGTCACGCTCACCTACGAGCTGCGCATGAAGATCGGAGGCATGGTCCCCGGCTTCGCGGTGAAGTGGGCGCAGACCTCCGCCATCCAGGACACCATCAACGACCTCAAGCGCAAGGTTCTCAAGGACTGACGCGCCACCCCCGGATGGCCCCCTCGCCCTGGCTTCGGTCAGGGCGAGTTCGTTCTCGAGGGACCGTGCATCGTCGCCCGCCGCTGGGCGTCTTCCAGAGCGGCCTTCCGCGCCGACGCCGCCAGGTCGATGCGGTCCTGCTCCAGCGACAGCTCGGTCTTCAGCCCGCGGGTGTAGGCGTACCAGATGGCGCCCACCACCACCGGTCCCACCAAGAAGGCCACGAAGAACGACAGGATGCCGGTGATGATGGCCACGAAGTGGGCGATGCGCAGCTTCTTCTTCAGCGCTTCCACCCGCTCTCGCAGGGCGGTGTCTTCGGGCCGGGTGCCCTCGGAGCGGGTGCCGGTGTGGCCGTCGAGGGCGAACGCATACGACCGACCCTCGTATTGGTAGATGGCTAGCCAGATGGGTCGGAGCAGGCGCACCACGGACTCGTTGGTGCGGCTGTGGGAGACGTGGATGTCTTTCGACGTGTCGCCGGGAACAGCGGCCTTCACGCGGGCTTCGAGGGCTTCGGCGAGGGTGCCCTCCGCGCTTCGGGAAAACGCCTTGGAGGGTGGGTCGCGGAAGGGCTCGATGGCGTAGCCGCGGGTGTTCTCGGGGTCGACCATGGCCAGCTGGTCGACGGGGGGAAGGCCCTCGATGGACCGAACCAGGCCGGCCACCTCGTCGGGCACTCCGTCGCTGGCCAGGCCCACGAGCCGGTAGTCGTGGAGCAGGTCGCCCGAGACCGGCCGCCAGTCGGTGACCGTGCGGGTGGACGTGGTGGGTTCCTGCACGGTCTGGCCGTTTCGGGTGACGGTGCGGGTGGTGACGTAGCTCTCGGTGCGCTCGAAGCCTGCCGAGGCCGACCACGACACGCGCGCGGTGCCGGTCCACAGGTAGGTGGCTGCGAACAGGCCGGTGTTCTGGCGCACCTTCACGAGCTCGAAGACGTCGGCGGGGGTGTAGTCGCCTTCGCTCAGGAACTGCAGAAAGGCCTGCACGAAGCGGTCGGGGCCGACTTCGAAGGACTGCATCCGGTAGGTGGAGCCATCGACCGACCGGGCCGCGACCTCGGTGCCGACGACGGCCACGCGGGCATCGCAGTACGGACAGCTGGCGATGGGCGCCCCGGCCACGTACTCGAGGTCGCCCCCGCAGGCGGGGCAGCGCAGGGCCACAAGCTCGAAGTGGGTCATGGCGTCTCCGGGGACCTCGGGGGCTCTACACCGTTGACTCGGGGGAAGAAAGCAGGAAGGCGGTCAGCTGTCTGCGGACAGCTGTCTGCGGTCAGCGGTCAGCCGTCTTGGGTCTGGGGTCTGGGGTCTGGGGTCTGGGGTCAGTCGGCAGCAGTCAGCAGTCAGCGGTCAGCGGTCAGCGGTCAGCGGTCAGCGGTCAGCCGTCAGCCGTCAGCCGTCTGGGGTCTGAGGTCAGCGGTCTGGGGTCTGTCGTCAGCGGTCTGTCGTCAGCCGTCAGCCGTCAGCCGTCAGCCGTCAGCGATGCCAGAGCCGGTCGACTCAACACGCCGCCCGGGAAGATGCTACCAATCGTCTCTTTCGACACGCAGTCGGGAGCCGACTCGACCTCCTGGCTGACAGCTGAACGCTGAACGCTGAACGCTGAACGCTGAACGCTGAACGCTGAACGCTGAACGCTGAACGCTGAACGCTGAACGCTGAACGCTGAACGCTGAACGCTGAACGCTGACAGCTGGACGCTGAACGCTGAACGCTGATTCGTGGGAAGAAAGTCGACGTAGAGGGAAAGCCGTACCTGAGAAATCGATTTCTCGGGACCTCGGCACGCGCAGACGTCAAGAATTCCCCGAGAATCGAAGGCTACAGGTCCGGTTTTCGGGGCGCCTTGCCCAGCCGGGGTTTCTTCCCACGAATCAACGCTGAACGCTGAAGGCCCGTTAACGAGCAGTATGCGCCTGCTCTTGCTCGCCCCCGCCCTCGTGGCCTGCACGTCGTCCCCTCCAGACGGCCGCTGGCAGGCCATCCTCGTCAATGGCGGCGGGTCGGTCGACGTCAACTATGCAAGCCACCGGGTCCACCTCGAAGGCATGGTCGACACCCTCACCGCACGCGGGCTGTCCACCGACCAGCTCATGGTGCTGGCCTCCGACGGCGCCGACCCCACGCCCGACCTCCTCACCGTCGCCCCCGTCCCCGACTCCGGCGCTATTCCCGAGTGGCTGGTGGGACCGGGCCCCCTGTTCGACCCCGGCGGACCGCTCGCGCACCTGTGGCCGCCGATGGAGGTCGTCGACACCGCCTGGACCCGCACCCGTGTGGCCCCCGCAACCGGCGCGCAGCTCGCCAACACCCTCGCCAACACTCCCCTGAACGCCGGCGACACGCTGTTTCTCTACACCACCGACCACGGCGAGCCCGACGGCTCTCTGTCGATGTGGAACGAGCCCCTCCCCCCCGAAGCCCTCGCCGACCAGCTCCGCAGCACCCCCGACGGCGTGCGCGTGGTGGTGGCCATGAGCCAGTGCCACTCCGGCGCCTTCGCCGAGCCCCTCCTGGAGCTGCGCGACGAAGGCATCGACGTCTGCGGCATCTTCAGCGTGCCTTCCGACCGCCAGGCCACCGGCTGCTTCCCCGAGCGAGACGGCCCGCCCCTCGGCCACGGCTTCCGCATCGCCGAAGCCCTCGCCAGCGCCACCACCCTCGACGAGGCCCAGGCGCTCCTGATCCGCTCCGACCGCAGCCCCGACGTCCCCATCAGCACCTCGGATGTGGCCCTATGGCAGGCCATCCTCGACGAATCCGAGCGCCGGAACGAAGACGTCTCCGCCACCGTCGACCGCCTCCTCGCAGGTGCGCCCGCCGACCCCATCCTCGACGACCTCGCCCGCCGCATCGGCCAGCCCACCCCCACCAGTCTCGCCTCCGTGCAGCGCCTCACCGACCGCTGGCTCGACGCCATCGACGCCGCCACCCTCCAGGTCGACGACCTCGCCGCCGTGCGCGGGGACGCCATCGCCCGGGTCCAGCAGGTGGCCCTCGACACCCCCTCCGACGCCCCCTGGGCCGACCGCATGAACCAGGCTGCCAGAGACGTTGGCGTGGCCCACAGCCTGCCCCGCCTCGCCGAAGCCCACGTGGCCGCCGACGCCCGTCTCTGGACCTGGACCGTCCAAGAAGCCGTGCTCGCGCGCATGGGCTGGCGACTCGCCCGGTCGGCCGGACGCTCCCTCATGGGCGACGACCCTGCCCTCGCCGACCTCCTCGCCTGCGAAGCCACACCCCTTCCAGGAACACCGGTCCCTGCATCTCCGACCGACTGGTCCGCCCGCGGCGACCTGCCCACCCCACCTGCCCTCGCCTGGGCCGGCATCCGCCTCCACACCGACGGCCTCCCCCGCGTCACGGCCGTCCACCCCGAAGGCCCCGCGGCCACCCTCGTTCCCGGCACCACCATCCAAGCCATCGACGGACAGCGCACCCCCACCGTCGAAGCCATCGTGGCCCACTTCGCTCTGGCCACGCCCGGCACCACGCTCCAGCTCACCACCGACACCGGCAGCACCCCGCTCACCCTCGCCGCATGGCCCGCGCTGCTCACCCCCATGGTGGTCCCCGACGCCGGCATGCCCGCCCCCGACGCCCTGTCCTGGCTCACCACCCCACCCACCGGCGCGCACCTCATCCTGTGGACCGCCGACCAGTGCCCCACCTGCAGCCCCGCCCTCGACCGCACCCGAGTCTGGGCCGAGAACAGCGGCTACGACGTTGTGGTGGTGGATGACGTGATGCCCGGCGGCCTCCCCGGTGCGCTCCCCGACCTCGGAGGCTGGACCGCCGATGCCTTCGCGGTCGACATGCTGCCCACCATCGTGGCCGTGGATGCCACCGGTCACATCGCGTGGCGAGTCGACGGATGGTCCCCTTCCGAAGGCATCGATCTACCCCCACTTCCCGGCGAGAACACCCAGTCCTGGCTCCTTGGCAGCCCCCACGCACAACCGGCACACACCGCGCATGGTACACCCGTCCCATGACGCCCCTCGCACTCGTCTTCCTGGCGCTTCCCGCGCGCGCCACCGAGCCTGTCGACCCCTTCGACGAGGCCGACGAAGCCGAGCTGTTCCGGGCCGAAGAGCGCGTCGTCACGGTCGCCAGCCGCTACGCCCAGACCGTCGCCCAGGCGCCCAACATCGTCACCGTCCTCACCGACCGTGAGATCCGCACCCGCGGCTACCGCAGCCTGTCCGACCTCCTGCGCTCCCAGCCCGGCGTGTACGTCACCGTGGCCCAGGAGAGCCGCTCGCTGGCGTGGTTCCGTGGGGTCACGTCGCCCGACAACAACAAATTCCTGCTGCTGGTCGACGGGGTGCCGCTCTACGACGGCGTCTACACCCACGCCTGGATCGACGCCTACATCCCGCTCGTCGACGTCAAGCAGGTCGAGATCATCAAGGGACCGGGCTCGGCTGTCTACGGCACCAACGCCTTTGCCGGTGTGGTCAACGTGGTCACCTACCGAGCCGAAGACCTCCAAGGCGGCTTCGCACGCGTCGAGACCGGCTCATTCGGCCGTCGCAGCGCCTCGGGTGTGCTGGCCGACCGCATCACCGTGGGCAGCTTCCCCGTCGAAGTCCGGGCCACTGCGCGGGCGCTCGAGTTCGACGGCGACGGCATGGACACCACCCCCACGGGCGAACGCGACGTCTCGGGCCTCAACCCCACCCGCGCACTGCTGGGCCGCTTCGGCGTCACCATCGCCGACCTCGACCTGTCCTGGACGGTCATCGACTACCGGCACACCTACTTCGTGAACCCCCAGGACGACCCCCTGTCGGTGCTCTTCCAGCAGGACGACGCCTTCTTCCTGGCCTACCGCGACCAGCTGGCCACCGCGTCGTACGACCTCAAGCTGGGCAGCTTCGGCCACGTGCGCCCGGCCGTGTCGCTGCAGGTCCACGACGACCCCGGCCAGTACGCCTATCTGGGCGACCCCAGCACCACGGTCGACCCCACCACGGGCGAAGCCACCACCAGCTTCACCGGCACCCTGGTCGAGACCGAAAAGCGCACCAGCCGCGTGCACGCCGGGGTCGACGCCGCTCTGCACCCCACCCCCGCCCACACCTCCCTCATCGGCGTGGGTGCCGACGTGTTGCGGATCCACGCCCTCGAAGACCGCTCGTTCGTCAACTTCAGCAGCGCACCCGTCACGCCGTCCGACTTTGCGGTCCGCGACCCCGACGCCCGCATCACCAACCTCTACGGCTTCCTCCAGCACACCTGGACGGCCAGCTACTGGGCCGAGCTCACCGCCGGCGCCCGCATCGACCAACACAGCTACTTCGGCATCTTCACCAGCCCCCGCGCCGGTGTGCTCCTGGTCCCGAGCGACAGCCTGGTGGTCAAGATGCTCTACGGACGGGCCTTCCGGGCGCCCACGGCCCGCGAGCTGCTGGTCGACGTGGGCGTGGACGAAAACGGCGAGAACGAGTTCGTGGCGGGCAATGCCAACCTGTCGCCCGAGGTCATCGACACCGTGGAGTCCGAGGTCACGGCCACCCCGGTCACGGGCCTCACCTTGCGGGGTGCCGGCTTCTTCTCGGCGGTGGGCCAGGAGATCAACTCGGTCACGGGGAACCACCCCAAGCTGGGCACGCACTACTACGACAACACCGGCACCACGAGCGTCTTCGGTGGTGAGGCCCAGGCGGCGTGGGACGGCCAGCGCGTGTTCCTCGACAGCACCTACAGCTTCACGAAGGCGGTCGACGGCGACACCCAGCGCGACCAGTACGGCGTGCCCCAGCACATGGTGAACTCCATCGTGTCGCTCGAAGCGGTCGACGGCCTGCGCTTGTCGTTGCTGTCCGACTACTACGGCACCCGCCCCCGCAAGGCCTGGACCCCCGACTCCAAGCGCCCTGACGGTGCGCCGGTCCACCTGCTCCACGCGGCGGTGGCCACCGACGCTCTCGCCGGCGGACGGGTGCGCGCCGACCTCTCCATCCGGAACGTGCTCGACACGCAGTACGCCGACCTGGTGTACCGAAACGACGCCAACGCCACCAATGTCGACGACAATGGGGTGGTGTCGGCGAAGTACCCGGAAGACATCGCGGCGGAGGGTCGGGCGGTGACTGTGGGGGTGGAGGTCAGCTTCTGAGTGGGGTGGGAAGCAGTGTGAGCAGGGGCCCCCTCCGACCGCTTCGCGGCCACCTCCCCCCTGAAGGGGGAGGACTCTGGAGGTGAAACAGGGCCACCTCTTCGTTCTCACAGTCCTCCCCCTTGAGGGGGAGGTGGCTGCGAAGCAGGCGGAGGGGGCCCTACGACCGCACCACCTCCACCGTCCCCCGTCCCGCCCGCGTGCTGTGCCACGACACCGTCCACGGGCCGCTTCCCGACACCGCGATGGTCACGTGCGCGCGGTGTCCACGGGTGGGCAGGTTGGGCATGAAGGGCATCGAGCCACTGCCGGTGCGGGTCTGGCCCCACCCATCGAGCTGGTCGAGGCTGCGGGTGGCGACCGTGCCGTCTGGCCCTTCCACGGTCACCCGAATCCCGGGAACCCGCCCCACCCGCGCCCCCTGCTCCAGGCCCGCGGTGCCCAGGTAGCCGGTGTTCTCGACGACGATGTGCAGGTCGGCCTGGTCGGGTCCCCGCGGCTTCACCGTCACCGAACACCCCACGCGCGGCAGCACCCGACGGGCCCGGTCCACGATGCGAAAGACGGTATCGAGCTCGGTGGGCAGGCGGTCTTCGGGTGGGTTGCGGATGGTGCGCTGCAGCTCCAGGCCGCCCACCTCCACGTCGCCCAGCTGGGGGTGCGCCAGGGGTGTCCAGGGCTTTGTGCCGGGCTCCGATGCGAAGCGCCGGGCCAGTCCGAGCAGCACGGTGGGGTCGGGGTCGGAGAAGAAGTGGGCCGTGTTCTTGGGCTTCACGTCGGCGGCGGCGAAGGGGTCCCAGATCTCGAGCGTGTAGCCGGCGACCCCGAAGACCGTGGCCACGGTGTCTGCAAACACCCCGCCGATGGGGTTCCTGGCGTCGTAGGTGAACGCGGGATGCACGGGGATGGCGGCGTAGTCGGTGTGGGCCACACAGTCGCGCGCCAGGCTCTGCATGAGCTTGATGTCGGCGGGTGAGAGCGGCGAGCTGGCGCTGTAGGGCGCGGTGAGCAGGCAGCCGGTGAAGGTGTGGAGGGTGATGGCGGCCGAGACGTTGGGCCGGGCGGCGAGGGCGTCGATGACGGCGCGGGACTCGGGGGCACTGCCCGGAAAGGCGCCGGCGTCCATGCCGAACATGGTGAACGGCCGCCAGTTGCCCGGGAAGTTGCGGTTGAGGTCGAGGCCGAACTCCCGCGGCGCACCGGTCCAGCGCACGCCGTCCCACTGCACGAAGCGGCCTTCCTCGGCGACGAAAAAGGCGTCGGTGGCGCTGTCGTCGAGGGTGCGGAAGCGCATGTGGAGCGGCTCGGTCTCGTCGATGACGAAGGGTCCGGCGGGATGCTTCCACCGGATGAGCCGCACCACGCCGTCGCCGTCCATGTCTTCGGGCGACCAGCCGGTGCGCACGGTGCCGTCGGGCGGTGGCCGCAAGGTGGAGCGGATGTAGGGCGCGCCGGCGAGCATGGCGGCGTAGCCATCGGGGCTGATGCAGGGCACGAGGTAGATGGTGTGCGACCGCAGCCAGTCCGCCAGAGGTCCTCCCGCCTCGACCTCGGCGCCCCAGCGGTCCAATGCATCGACGGCCGCAGCCATCCCAGCCCACTCTGCACAGTGGGTGCCGGCATCGAGCCAGAAGGCCGGGCGGTGGTCGGGGTTGCCAGCGCGGTGGCCCAGGGTGACGAGCGTGATGGGACGCCCCTGGAGGGACCGGCCCACCTCGGAGCGCGCGACCCAGTCGGGCAGACGCTCCACCCAGTGGTCGATGGTGGCGTCGATCTCGGCGAGGCTCGGGTACGCGGCGCGGGTCATGGGGTCCTCCGGGGGGCGGACGGTAGCACCAGCGACGGGGGCGGATGGAAGCCATCGGTGGCGTGGTCCGCGATGTAGACCTGGAGCTGCCGGTAGCGCGCGGCTTCGGTTGCGTTGCCCAGCTGGTGGTGGACCTCGGCCAATGCACCAAAGAACGCAGGATCGTGGGGATGGAGGGCGAGGCCGGCCTCCAGGAGGGCCTGCGCACGCTGCAGCTCGCCGGTGAAGAACGCGGCCTGGGCCATCATCAGGTGGTCTTGGTGGAGCGTCTTGGAGAGCCCGGGCGTGCCACTCGCCGCCGTCCACACCCGGTCGAGCTCGGCGCGCCACACCGCGAAGCGCTGCTGACGGGTTGAAGTGGGCAGGTCGCGCTGCAGGTCGCCCACCATCGCGGAGAACACGGCCTGGAGCTGGCTGGACTGGTGCGCCCGGACGAGCCCGGAGAGCGCCAATGCAACCGGAACGACCGCAACAAGGGAGATGACAACCCGGGGCCAGCGAGCGGGGGACGAATCAGCGACACGGTCCGTGGGACGCATGAGGGCGAGGGCCATCACAAGGTACAGCTGCAGCTTGTGGTACGGCATCTCGATGACGTAGTCGGTGGTGGTGGCAATGTTGGTAGCGAGGAGCTGCACGGCCAGGAACACGGGGACCCGGCTGCCCGTGCGCCGCCAGTCTCTGTAGAGACGCTGCAACAACACAAGCTGGAGTCCAACCCACAGCACCAACCCGAGCCCTCCGAGCTCGGCCAGGATCTGGAGGGGGTCGCTGTGGGCTCGACGGACCTGCACGCCCTTCGAGAAGCCCACCTCGCGATGGTGTTGGCGGAACACCGGGTAGAACACCTGCCAGTTGCCCACGCCCACCCCCAGCGGGTGGTGTCGGGCCATGTGCAGGGTGTTGCGTCCGTAGACGCCGCGGTCGGTCTCGAGCCAGGCGGAAGGGTCCTCCACCAGCTCCCCCACCACCGCCCAGCGCTCCACCGACCGGTCGTTCTGCGAGACGACGCCACCGATGAGGCCCACGGACACGACCGCGACAGCCAGCGCCAAGAGCCCCCGCCGGCGGTGCTTCCAGATGGCGAAGACGACCGCCAGCAGGCCAGTTCCAACCAGCGCGGCGAGCGCGGTCCGACTCTGCAGCGAGGCCACATAGGCCACCTCGACACCCCACAACAACCCCAGCCCAGCGGCCCGGGCCCACCGCTTCCGGCGCGCGGCCTTCGAACCCAACAGGGCCACCAGCCACAGCTGCCCGACCACCGCATGGGCCGCAGCGTTCTTCTGCCCCATGAGGCCAGCGTGCACGACACCCGTGGCGGGGCGACCGGGAACCAGGAGGTGGGCCAGGTCGGGCGCGACCGCCTGCAGGATGCCCGAGAGGGTGACCACGGCGATGGACGCCACGATGGCCCCCGTGAGCACCGGAGCAGCACGGCGGTCCTGCGTAGACCATGCACAGAGGGCCCCGACGAGCAGGGTGAAGGGGATGAGCTGCTGCAGCTCGTACCCGGCGAGCATGGGCACCCGCGCCCAACCTGACGAAAGCACGGCGAGTCCCGCGAACCCGCCCATCCAAGCCAGCGGACCTGCAGACTGGCGCAGCGCGGGCCACACCGATGGGAGCCGCCAAGCCGCCACGACCACGAAGCACCAGGCCAACACAACGCCGGCGGCCAGCTTGGGCTCTCGATACAGCACCACGTCGATGGTGGCGGTGGGCAGGTGGACTTGGGTGACCACCACGGCCAGTGCGGGGAGGGCTGCGACGAGGATGGCGAAGGTGCGCAGTGCGGCCACCGAAATTGCGGGGGCTGTCGGCGGCATTGACCCGGGGTCGGCGTCGGAGTATCGCAGAGTCGTCACTAGGGAGGGTCCTCATGGGTCCCTATCGTCGACTCGGTTCAGTCGTGGCTTTCATGGTCTTTCCGGCGTGCGACGCCAAAGAAGCCTGCGAAGACCAGGGGCCCCTGTACGCGGACCGCGACGGCGACGGCTTTGGCGACCCTGTCACCGAGCGGGCTGCGTGCGACGCACCGTCTGGAAGCGTCGACAATGCCGACGACTGCGACGACACCAACACCCGCATCCATCCCCTGGCCACCGAGCTGGTCGATGATGGGGTCGACCAGGACTGCGATGGGCTGGAGCTGTGCTTCGTCGACGCAGACGCAGACGGGTTCCGACCGGATGCAACGTCTACGACCACCTCACCAAGCCTGCACTGCGACACCCGGGGTGTGGCCACGCGTCACGCTCCCATCGACGACTGCGACGACCATCGGCCCGACCGGCATCCGGGCGCCCCCGAGGTGGTCGCAAGCGGCACGGATGAAGACTGCGACGGCGTGGAGCTATGCTGGGCAGACCTCGACAACGACGGCGACGCCAACGCCGACGGCAGCGTGGTGTTCTCCGACGACCTGCGCTGCGACGGCCCGAACGAAGCGGCTGCAGACACGCCGATGGGCGACTGCAACGACCTCGACGACACCATCCACTCGCTGGCCACCGACCTTCCTGGCGATGGCGTGGACCAGGACTGCGATGGCCTCGAGGTCTGCTACATCGACGCCGACAACGACGGACACAGGCCAGATGCCACCTCGAGCATCGACTCGACAGACACCGCCTGTCGTGGCCGGGGCCTCGCACTCGCCACCGCTCCCACCGACGACTGTGACGACACACGGGCCGACACCCACCCTGGTGCCCGGGAGCTCCCCGGCGACGAAATCGACCAGAACTGCGACGGGACCGAGCTCTGCTACCTCGACCTGGACCAAGACGGCGATGGGGACAAGTGGTCCGGCCCGGGGACATCATCCGACCTCGACTGCACCGACCCCTTCGAAGCCCCACCCGGGCTTGCTCCGGGCGACTGCGACGACTCCGACCCCACCATCAACTCCCTGAACGGCACGGAAGGAACCACACCCGACGGACTCGACCAGGACTGCGACGGCTACTTCGATGAAGGCGGTCTCATCCAACCCGGCGACGTCTTCATCACAGAGGTCCAGCTCCGTCCGTTCCCTCCATCCGAAGGCACCAACCTCCAGTGGTTCGAGCTCTACAATGCCTCGGGCACAGACCTCACCATCGGAGCGGGCTGGTTCATCGAAAACAGCGATGGCTACGCCGATGAGCTCTATTCAGTCCCGGACCCCTTCCCAGCCGGGGGCCACGTGTGGGCACACAACGATGCGTCCGGATCGAACAGCGCCATCGACGTCCGCTACAGCAACGTGGTCCTGGGCGGACTTCCGGCAGGAGACGTGTTGACCGTCACGTTCGACGACCCCGACGTGGGTGCCATCGAGGTGTTCGAGCTGGACTACGGCCAAGACGGCTTTCCAACGTATGTTCGCGGCGGCTTCAGCCTCCAGCTCAACAACCTCGGCACATGGCTGGACGCGGTGTACCCCACCGATCCAACAGACGGCTCGAACTGGTGCACCGGCGACACGGCCACCCACCTGTATTGGGGTGGGTCGCTGGGAGAGTACTTCTACTGCAATGGGTGCGAGTCGGATGGCAACGGCGGCAACTACGGCACCCCCTCCATGCCCAACGGACTGTGCAATGAATAGGACCCAACCTTCCGGACCCACACCCGGGTCCTTCCGACGCAACGGTGCGTCCGCCATCGCCACCTGGCTCCTCCTCACGGCCTGCGACACGAAGGAGGTCTGCCGAGACCCGGGAACCCTGTACGCAGACCGCGACGGCGACGGCTTTGGCGACCCTGCCACCGAGCTGGACGCCTGCGACGCACCGTCGGGAAGCGTCGACAATGCCGACGACTGCGACGACACCAACGCCGCCATCCACCCGAACGCCACGGAAGGCGCAGACGACGGCATCGACCAGGACTGTGATGGCCTGGAGCTGTGCTTCGTCGATGCCGACGGAGATGGCTACCGGCCCGACCGCTCGTCCACCACCCCGTCCGAGACCTTTGACTGCAGTGGGCCCGGTGTGGCTCCCGCGAGCGCCCCCACCGAAGACTGTGACGACACCCGCGACGACCTGTTTCCCGGTGCGGTCGAGCTCCCGGGCGACGAGGTGGACCAAGACTGCGACGGAACGGAAGTCTGTTTTGTCGATGCCGATGGCGACGGTGATGCCAATGCGGATGGAAGCATGGTCGACTCGGACGACCCGGACTGCGCCGACCCCGGCGAGGCAGCCGCCACTGCGTCAATGGCCGACTGCGACGACGACAACCCCGAGGTCAGCTCCCTCCACGACGAGACGCCCGCAGACAACCTCGACCAGGACTGCGACGGGCACGAGCTCTGCTACGTCGATGCAGACAGCGACGGCTATCGTCCAGACATCACGGTCACCTCGGAAGACCTGGCCTGCGACGGCCCCGGAGAAGCCGACGCGGGCACACGCGAAGGGGACTGCAACGACACCGACCCCACCATCCATCCGGGCGCTGTCGAGCTCGCTGGAGATGAAGTCGACCAGGACTGCGATGAACGGGAGCTCTGCCACCAGGACTTCGACCGAGACGGCGACGGAGACCTGTTGGGCACAGTGGTCGGGTCCATGGACATCGACTGTACCGACCTCGGAGAAGTCGCCGCGGGCGGTCCTTTGGGCGACTGCGACGACTCCGACCCCTCCATCAACTCTTTGACCGCAACGGAAGGCAGCACAGTCGACGGAATCGACCAGGACTGCGACGGCTACTTCGACGAAGGCGGTCTCCTGCAGCCCGGAGACGTGTTCATCACCGAGGTTCAGATGAACCCGAGCTGGGACGACGACCCCGTCGACCTCGAGTGGTTCGAGCTCTACAACGCTTCGGGCACCGACATCGTCATCGGCGAGGGGTGGACCATCGAAAACGCCGCCGGTGACTCCGACGAGCTGTTCCACACGCCCAAGGAGTTCGCTGCCGGCGACCACCTGTGGGTGCACAACGACGCCTCGGGCGCGCACCATGGGTCGAAGGTGGTGTACCTCGATGTGCCGCTGGGCGACATGCCCGACGGCGACGTGCTGACGCTCACATTCGACGACCCCGATGTGGGGCCCATCGTGCTGCACGCGCTGGACTACACCGGCGACGACTTCCCGACCGATCTGGCGCAAGCCTACTCCCTGCAGCTATCCAACGCAGGCCCACAGTGGGCACCAGTCTACCCAACCGACCTCACCGACGGCACCAACTGGTGTGGCGCCGACGACGCGGAAGCCCGCGAGTACTTCTACTACTGGGGTGGCGGCGCCAGCATGGGCGGCAACTGGGGCACACCGGACTCGGGAAATATGCCCTGCCCCTGAACCACTCCTACCCCCCCTGACACAACGTTGGGCTTCCCACACAAATTGCGTGCCCTGTCCAGCCCATTGCCCGGTCGAGTCGGCACCGACAGGCAACACCCCCAACACGGGACAATACGCATGAGATATGCATATACCGCTTGCGTCATCGGCAGCGTGCTCCTCCTCTTGGGGTGCGAGGCCAAGGCCCCCTGCGAAGACCAGGGCCCTGTGTACGCGGACCACGACGGCGACGGCTTTGGCGACCCCGAGACCGAGTGGGACGCTTGCGACGCACCGTCTGGAAGCGTCGACAATGCCGGCGACTGCGACGACACCAACGCCACAATCCACCCGAACGCCACGGAAGGCGTAGACGACGGCATCGACCAGGACTGCGATGGCCTGGAGCTGTGCTTCGTCGATGCCGACAACGATGGCTACCGGCCCGACCGCTTGTCCACCACCACGTCCGAAGCGTTTGACTGCAGTGGGTCCGGTGTGGCTCCCGCGAGCGCCCCCACCGAAGACTGCGACGACACCCGCGACGACGTGTTTCCCGGTTCCGTCGAGATCCTGGGCGACGAGGTGGACCAAGACTGCGACGGAACGGAAGTCTGTTTTGTCGATGCCGATGGCGACGGTGATGCCAATGCGGATGGAAGCATGGTCGACTCGGACGACCCGGACTGCGCCGACCCCGGCGAGGCATCCGCCACTGCGCCAATGGGGGACTGCGACGACGACGACCCCGAGGTCAGCTCGATTGCCGACGAGGTGCCCGGCGATCACACCGACCAGGACTGCGATGGCATGGAGATCTGCTTCGTCGACCAAGACGACGACGGATACCGGCCCGACACCACGTCCACCGTCGAGTCGCCAGACCGCACCTGCAGAGAGGCAGGTGAAGCCGCTGCGACCACACCGGTCGGGGACTGCGACGACACCGACGACACCATCCACCCGACCGCGACAGAGGGTGTAGACGATGGGGTGGATCAGGACTGCGACGGACTGGAGCTCTGCCACCAGGACTTCGACCAGGACGGGGACGGAGACGCAGCGGGCGCGTTGGTGGAGTCGCCCGACGCTGACTGCACCGACCCCGGTGAAGCGCCCGCCACCGGTCCTCTGGAAGACTGCGACGACACCGACCCCACCGCCAACTCACTGACCGGCACAGAGGGCACTGCCGCCGACGGCGCCGACAACGACTGCGACGGCTTCTACGACGAGGGCGGTCTGATCCAGCCGGGGGATGTGTACATCACCGAGGTCCAAACGAACCCCGACTGGCGCTGGCCCACCGAGCTCGAGTGGTTCGAGCTCTATAACGCCTCGGGCACCGACCTCGTCATCGGCGACGGATGGACCATCGAGAATGCGGCTGGTGACTCCGACGAGCTGTTCCATACGCCCAAGGCGTTCACTGCCGGCGACCACCTGTGGGTGCACAATGACGCCTCGGGCGCGCATCATGGGTCGAAGGTGGTGTACCTCGATGTGCCGCTGGGTGACATGCCCGATGGCGACGTGCTGACGCTCACCTTCGACGACCCCGACGTGGGGCCCATCGTGCTGCACGAGCTGGACTACACCGGCGCCGACTTCCCCACCGATCTGGCCCAAGCCTACACTCTGCAGCTATCCAACACAGGCACCGCATGGGCACCCATCTACCCCACCGACCTCACCGACGGTGCCAACTGGTGTGGCGCCGACGACGCGGGAGCCCGGGAGTACTTCTACTGTTGGGGCTGCGATGACTACGGCTACGGCGGCAACTGGGGCACACCGGGCTCGGGAAATATGCCCTGCCCCTGAACCACAACGCACGCCGCGGCGCAGGGCCCCTTCCAGCTAACGCTCACCCGCGGGCACCCACACATCCACCCACACCAGCCGGTGGTCGGACACCGACTCTACATCTTCCAGCAGAGGGTCGGTGGACGCGGGCCAGAACACACCACTGCCTTCGATGGTGAGCTCCGTGGAAGGCAACACATAGTCCACACGCAAGTTGCCCACAGAACGGTCGGAGAAGTCGGCGGTGTCGTGAGCGGGATCGCCGTCGTGGCGGACGTTTACCTCGCCCTGAAGGGCGGCCTGTTCCGTGCCGCCGGGGCTCTCGGGGGACGGGTCCTGGATGCGCGGATGGGCCAGCAGGGTGCCGATTGGGTCTCCGCTGCTGTCACCGTCGGCGGGGTCGGCGTTGAGGTCGCCGGCGATGAGGAAGGAGGCGCCGTCGAGGCCGCCGGTCAGGCCCGCGTCGTCGGTGTGCCAGCTGTCGGCGCCAGCATCGACGTAGGCTTCCCAGAACACAATCTCGTCGTGGTTCCGCCGCCCGTTGCGGTCTTCTTCGCCGTCGAAGGTGGGCGGGGTGGGGTGGCTGACCAGGAAGTGGAGGGCGGTGCCGCCGACATCGAGGGTGATGTCGGCGTGGGTCTTGGAGGACAAGGGGAGCACGTCGAGGGCCGCGGCGCTGTAGTGGTCGTCGGGGAGCCAGGCGTCGGGAACGTCGCGCCACAGGATGTTTCGGAAGGTGCGTGTGGTGGTGATGGGGACGCGAGACAGCACCACGAGCCCGTACTGGCCAGGAAAGACACCGTAGCCGAGGGCATCTTGGCCATAGTCGTCGGAGCCGGGGGTGGTCTCGGCGCTGCCGCTGCCGTCGAGGTCCACGCCCGAGGGCACACCGGTGTTCACGGCGGGGTTGACGGTGTGGGGGTAGTCCAGGGGCTCGCGACCGCCCTGGGAGACGGCCAGGAAGTTGTCGTGGAGCAGCTGGAGGGCGCGGCCGGCGGTGTCTTGGTCGACTTCGTTGAGCAGCACCACGTCGGGGCGCACCTCTTGGAGGATGGTGGCGAGCTGGATGGCCTGGAGGTGGCCGGGGTCGGCGAGGTCTGTGGCGAGCTGGCCTTCGGTGTCGCGGTGCAGTGATGTGTTGAAGGTGGCCACCCGCAGGAGGGTGGGGGTGCCGGGTTCGGCGGAGGGGGCGCCGGAGTCGTCTTTCTGGGACGTGCAGGCGGCGGCCATGAGGAGGACCGGGAGGATGCGGGACATGGCGCCGCTATACCCTTGTGTGGCTTCGGGGCCCTCTTCAGGAGGAGGACTCTGGAGGTGACGCGGGGCCCCCTCCGACCGCTTCGCGGCCACCTCCCCCTGAAGGGGGAGGACATCGTCATTCTCGTAGGACTCACCGTTCAGGGGGAGGACCTTGGAGGTGACGCGGGGGCCCCTCC
>Ga0213833_1001078_pt1 | contig 20858 bp, 29 predicted proteins | sample SWATP21_FD_160575 | JGI IMG/M metagenome (GOLD analysis project Ga0213833, IMG submission 160575) | Coastal seawater microbial communities from Marineland, Florida, United States - SWA TP2 #1 | ecosystem: Environmental > Aquatic > Marine > Coastal | place: USA: Florida | collected 2016-08-14 | reverse complement strand
TGCGTCGTTGTACGGTGTGGCCAGCATGCATCACGCACAGAGCAGACGCTCAAGTACACACAACGTGGCACACACGACGTGGCATACACGACACACACGCAGTGACACATGCAACGCACCTGACGGGGGGGCGTTGTCCAGACGCATGGATCGAGTGGTACCTGATAGCGTTGGGGTGGACATCGCCTCTGCAGAGACAGACGTTGCGGGAACGCTTGACATCGGTGAATCAGAAGCCCCAACATCGACAACATCGACGGTGACAGCCGCAGCATCAGCAGCAGCGGCAGCGGCTGCAGCAGATGCAAGTGCGGTCGAGCTGCTGTGGTCGAAGGGGCTGTTCGTGGTACCGGTGCTGTCTCGGGCATGGCTTGTGGTCGTGCTGTGCGTGACGTGCGTGACACCCATTCTGGCGGGGGCAGCTAAAGCAGCCGGGGAAGCAGAAGCAGGTGTCGAAACGGGCACTGAGGGCGTGGCAGACGTGGTGGCCGGAGTTGTGGCGGTGCTGGTACGTGCACCGCTCCCAGGTGCACTGGTCGTGGGGCTGTCTTGGCTGGATGAGGCAGGGACAGCCGGGGAAGCCTGCTGGGGAGAGGAAACCGACGCAGCTGGGCTGCCAAAGCCAAAGCCACTGGTATTCGCAGCGGCGGCAATGTCTGCTGAGGTGACGGAAAAGCGGTGCTCCTCCTCAAACTCCGCTTGGCCTTGGTCCAAAATGGCTTGTGCAGCGTCTGCTCCAAGCCACACGAAAAAAACAAAAACAGATGAACAAACAACCAGGCAAGGTGTAGAACGAGAGACCACGCCCCGGCGACAAACGCAGTAGCCACAACCAACCCCACGGCTACAGCGCACCGCGATCCCCACCCGTGTCCACGCACCACCGCCCACAAACTCCTCATCATCCAGGCCAACGTCTTCCGCCGTGCCCAGGAAAAACTCGTTGTCGCCCGCAGCAACCACATCAAACACGCCCGAGTCTGCGTCGCTGGCACTGCCCTGGTCAAACGGGTCCATGCCTTCGGCTGCATCCTCCTCGCCCTCTCCTGGTGCGCTGTCATTGCCGCCGTCGCCAAGACCACCGGAGCTGATGCGGAAGGCACGCACACATAGGCCAAGTGGGAAAACAAAACATAAAACGAAAAATGCGCACAGCAAGGGGGCACGTGTCAACCACACATTCATGCATGCACACCACACGGCGCGGCACGGCACAGTTTCAGCACGCACACACACCTGAAACGAGTGTTGTTGACAATTTCCCAGTCCCAGTCGTTGTGACCAGCCGCGTTCTGCGGCCCTGCATCTGCAGTGACGGTGGGACTCGCATTGAGCGCGTCTGGGGCAGCAGTTGCGCCTTCCCAACTGTCATCAGGGTGCACATCCGTGTGCCTGGTGTTGTTGGTGTTGCTTCCATCACCGTCTCGAACTCCGTCATCACCACTGTCGCCGCTTCCGCCGTGATCACCAACCGTGGGGGCTGGGGCAGCACTTTCTTGTGGCGCGTGGCGGTCGGAACCCGCGTTGTCCTGCAGTGAGGACGACGTGGACATGCGCAGCACGCTCGTCGCGACGGCATCCACCTCGTCTATCATTTGCTCCATGCTGGCACGGAAGCTGCTCACAGCGGCACTGTGTTCGGTCGGTGACGCACCCTGACAATCAAATAAAAGTAAAACAAACACACGAACAGGACACAGTGCACAGTAGCATGAACACAACACAACAGCACGCCGCACAGCCAAGCAGTCAGACACACAAGCCAACTCGTAGTACACATCCACGCGAAGAAGAACCAAGTATGCCCAACGCCGCTGCCGCACCTGTGGTGACGGCGAGACGCTTCGCTGCGGTGCATACAGCGCGTGGGCGTCGTTGTTACCATCATGGCGGTGCGTCGTGCGTGGTGACGGAGGACTTCCCGCTGTGGTACTGTCACCCATGTCGAGTGTTGCAGACTCAATCATGTGCTGGATTCCCGCCAGCGCTTGCCCGTAGCTGTCCCCGCTCGAAGCAAACAGCATGTCATCACTGCTGTTCGAGGAAACGTCGTAGCTGTCAATGCCACCGCCGCCAGTATCACCCCGTTCGTCGCCGCCCACATCCCCATGCCCCGATTTGTTTGGAGAAGAACCGTGGGCGGGGCTTGGGGCTTGCACAGTGGTGGTGGCAACAGGGCGAGGCTGCAACGCATCGAAGCTCGCAGTTAAATCCAGTCCGGCGTGATCTGTGTGTGGTGCAGCAGCTGTGGCAGCAGCACCTTGCACAGCTGGTGGCGTGGAAGTCCCAGCGGGCTGTGCGACGGACACCGTATCAGCAGAGGTGGCACTCAGGTCAAACAGTCGGGTGTTGCTGATGGAGTCGTCGCCCAGAAACGACGGCGAGGCACCACCCGCACCGTCGACATCGTCGGTGCCACCCCTCTCGCCAGCCACGCCGCCGCCAACAATACCACCACCATCACCGCCACCACTGTCGCTGCTGCTGGTGGTGGCGGCGGTGGTGGTGGCAGCAGACGCATCATGCGGCGGAGATTGCTCCACTGAGGGGGACGGCGGCGTGAGCATGTCCACCGTCACTGCTCCACCGGGTGCGGCAGATGGTTGGGGTGTGGCAGAACCACCACCACCCCGCAGGTCAAACTGGGGAGGAGAGCCAATCAACTCGGCGCTTTCATCGGTGGCGCTGGCGCTGGCTGCGTCGTCACCAAACAAAGCCGCCTTGCCAGCGGGCGACAACACGCCGTCCACCACCAAAATTGCGCCACTTTCGTTGCTGAAGTCGGTGTATCGGCTCACGTCCACGCCTGCATACGATGCCATCAGCGTCGTTTCCCCTTGCGTGCGCTGGTAGTAGGGCGGTATCGCTGCCGCATCATCCTCCACCCACGGGGACACGGATGCGTCAGTGGGTGGTGATTCGCCCACGTGTGCAGCCACGGCGTCAGCCTCGTTCATTCCTGCTGCGTCTGTTGCGACACTGGCAGGCTGGGGTTCCAGCGGTTCTGCAACCGCTGCGGCTGTCGTAGCAGTGACCGCGGTTGTGACTGCCATCGAAGAAGAAGAAAAAGAAGAGGAGGAGGACGACACAGTGGTGTACACAGAGGACACAACCATGCCTGAAGCGGCAGCGGCAGGGTGGCCATCTGGTTGCTGCAGCGAGGCGCTCGATCGCGGCGTGGATTGACCGTCTGCACCAAACCCAAACGGCTGCGGCGTGGAAGGCATCGTGTTGTCGTCGAAGTTTCCAGCGAACCAAGGCATCACAAGAACACGACACCGATCAGCACAGGCAGCAGAAACCATCACCACGCACAAAACCACACACCCGTGCGCCAGATTGAGCTGTTGCAGCCACAGGAGATGCCTGCAGATCTTCGATGGCAGCATCCCAATCTCGGAGATGGTCTTGAGACTCACTGTGGAACCGCCAAGCACGGGAACAAAAGAAACAGATCACGCACCATCCAATTGCATGCGAGCAGCGTAGACCAGCATCAACCAAATGCACATGCTGCGGGCGCCCCATCACGCACAACCAACCACCCACAGCTCACCGAAGCAACGAGTCCACAGAGCCAGCATCGACACTTTGAGACCCCTCCGTTTTATCACCAGCAACGCCTGTATGACCATCGGTGGTGGTGGTGGTGGTGGTGGTGGTGGTCACATTTGAGGATGCGGTCACATTTGAGGATGCGAAGGTGGCTGAAGCTCCCCATTGAGACACACCACCCGCGTCCTGACCGGCGGTACGGCGTGAAAACACGCGTGGAGCGGTCGGGGACGGGATGGGACCCAGTGACTCCGCCAGGGCCTGTGGTGCAGACACACACCCCGCACCCCACACACCGAAACCAACCATGCCGGTGAGCACGCTTTCCACTCCCCCTTCCCGCCGGCACAGCGCAGGCACACCTCTGGAACCAAAAGCGACACGCCGCGACACAAACCCGGCGCACAGTACGAACTACAACGACGACAACATTACACACGTTTAATTGCGCGTCAAAGGAGTGGAGAAGAGACGAAGGCTGGTCATCCAAGGCAACAGCAGGGGCGGGCAGTGCAGCGGCGCCTGGAGCTGCGCCATGTGCAACCGCATCGTCAGCAGCATCCACATCTCTCGGATGGCTGTTGTGCGAAACATCGATGGCACCACTTGTGGTAGACACCTCGTTGGTCTGTAAACGCGCCTCTGAGGACGCTGATACTGCTGCAGCCGCGGTGGCCGCAGTGTCACCGGCACCACTTGACATCGATGATGATGCGCGGGATGAGGCGAGCTGCGACGGCGACGCGGACGGGGAATCTGTAACGCCAACGAGGTACGACATTTGCAGTCCAAGTGTGGTGTCCTGGCAAGGAAACATCGTCGTCATGCACCATGCACCGCGCAAAGAAAGCAAACCAGACAACCAGACAACCAGACAACCAGACAACCAGAAAACGGCGCGGCAGCACATGCAGAGGCAGACGCGTGCGCGTACGCGTACGCCGCGAAACCACGATTTTTCAAGTTCCCTGCCAATCAGCCAAGCGACGCACTTTCTGTGGGTTGAACAAAAAAGACTCGCCGCCGGTGGCATCAAGCTTCATCATGTCGTCAACCGCCGCAGACAACGTGGATCCATGCCCCTCAGATGATTGTGGGCTGGGATTCACACCACGTGGAGACGTGTCGGTGCTAGCACCCAGCCTCATCGGCGCAGTATCATCGGACATAATGAAATCTCGGCACCACGCGTGTCACCCAACACGGACGGGGCGAAGACACTTCGAGTGTGTCGGCAGCCTCAGCAGTCGTCACGGCACACGCAGCCGCAAAGCGTCGGTGAGCGCAAGCTTCAACAACAGGGTTTTCAATAACAAGTCACACAACTGGTTGTCAGACCACCTCGTCCTCGTACCAGCCCCCACCCCAACACAACAGTCGGGGGTGTGGCACCACGAACGCGCCTGCCGAGTGCTACAGACGACTCGCACGCATGTCCCGCGCGCAAACCAAAATGGCACCGATGTGATAATATGACGTGACGTTCTGTGCAAGCTTTGCGTGAACAAAATTACCACGGCTCGAACAGCTGAGGGTTGTAGCAGCTGTGTGATCGGCCGGTGATAACGGACTGATACACCGGGCGTGCTTGCGAGTGCCAGTGCTGCCTGTCGCGGCGACACGAGCAGAAAGCGTTGCCGACCATGGCTGACGCGTTGCCCAACCCTCCGTCTGCCATTGCGGAGGCTGTGTCAAAGTACCGCACCCGACTTGTGGGCGGAGCAGCCAAGAATGTGGTACGCACAGCTGCTGGCCGTGACCAAGCTTTTTTGCTTGCTGTGGAGGCAATTCTCACGGGGTGTGTGTTGACGATGATGGCGGCGCTGTTGTGTCTGGATGCAGGAGGAAGAAACAAAAATAGACAACACGCCAGACCCGCTCACGTTGATGTGTCTGCGCGTAGTAGCTGCGAACTTTCACAGTGCGTTCGGTCTAGTCGAGTTCAAAGCGTGTGTGTGTTGACGGACATGCCATGGTGAGGCAAACTGTTCTCACTGTGACTCTGTGGTGTTGCTACATGGACCTCTCGCATTGCTTCCAGGGCTGCAACCCAACCTGGATGAGATGCCACCCAAGTTTGTAGCTGCCATCACGTCCATGCTGCCCATGGATCTTGATGTCACCATCTCCAGCCCGCTTGTTAATGACGAGAAGTACTGGAAGCGCGTGTGCGTGGAAGGCCAAAAGTGGACCAACTGCGAAATTGCAGACCATGGTTTGAGCTGGAAGCAACTCTTTTTCGAGCGCAACTTGTCCTTGGAGCTGGAAAACTTTGGTGTGTACACCGGGATCACACGCAAGCACGAGGATGAGATGTTGCGACCACCCATTGACAGCACACATCCGCGATGGGCGTCACTGTATCCAAAGCTGCCACCCACGGCTCCCGATGGCTTGCCCATGAAGGAGCGCTTCTGCAAGTATGGGGTGGACTGCAAGGGTGAGTTCGGACGGACACGCAGCGTGGGCGAGGCTTCTGCACGCGAGCTGTGTGGTGCTGTGCGTTGCGGTGCGGTTGGCGTTGTGGAATGTTCTGATTGTGTATGTTTGTTGTTTGGTTCGTTGCCTTGCTTGGTTGTGTTCTTGGGTGGCACCGCCACACTGCACCGTTCATCCATCCCACCCCATGCGTGCAGCCATCGCCATCGCCTCGTCGCCCACTGGAATATGGCCATCCCTGGACCGCTGCAAGTCTGTGGTCCCGGGAAACCTGCAACTGTATGTGGAAACCTACGCCCACGCACACCTTGACCCGGAAGCTGTGGCAGCGGCCCGGGAGGCCATCGCCGCCGCGGCGGCGTCATCCACGCCCGGCGGTCCGTCCAACCCGAAAGTAGCGACGGCACGCAAGCCCTTCGGCAACGGCGGGGTGGGGTCGAAGCCGCCCCCAGGCGCACCACCCGCCAAGCCGCCAGCGCCGGAGGAGGTGCCTGTGGAGGCGGATCCTGACGCTGATTGCGACGGAAACGTGCTGCGAGAGTGCGTGCGCGTCGAGTGGGGTGGGTGGTGGTTGCGTTGCAGTGGGTGGTGACGGTGGTTGCAGTGGCGGTGGTGTTTTTTTTGCGCGACACCGTTTCGCCCGCCCTGTTTCGTTTCAGTCTGACCATCCTCCTAACCTCGCCTCCGTGTTTTGTGCTGTTGTGTGTTTTCACACTTGCCCTTGGTTTTGTCTCGTCTGTTTGCTGTTTGGCGTGTGTTCTTCGTTTTGTGACAGGCATGTGAGCCCCTCCGTCATCAGTGAGTTTCAGAGCACCGGCATGTGGCCGACAGAGCGCAACCCGTGTCTGTTGTGTCAACGCGCCGAGGAACTGGAGCAACTGACGCGGAAAATCAAGGCCTCGGAGGACTATGTTTTCTCCCTCAAGCTCGGACAGTTGCTGTCACATGTGGACCTCGAGCTGGTGTTCAAGTACCTGCCCAACCTGTCCAACTTGGAACTCACATACGGGTCCGTGCGCGAGGTGTCACCATTCACAGCAACACAACACCGCTCTGAACATTGCACAATGGACCACACGCATGCAGGGTACACAAGATAGGTATGAAGTACGAGCGGTCACTGTTCGGTATGAAGATCTCCGACGCCATGTCCCTGGCAAAGTGTGTGAAAGCCACGGATACCCTGACGTCGCTGATGTGCGTTTAGGAAACGCGTGCAAGCGTGTGTGTGTAACGTTGTGTTCTGTCGGTCGTGACTCACTGTCCTCCGCCACTGCGTCAACGTCCATGGCAGTCTTCCGTGCAACATGATTGACGACGACCTGTTGCGCATGTTGATGACGGGTCTGGTACACAACCAAACGATCACACACCTGGGTACGCGTTGTGTTTGTCCGCTCCGCTGAAGTGTGTTTGTTGTCGCGTCGCAACGCCCCTGTTTGCTTGCCTCATCTGGTGGCTTGGGTTTCTGTTCCTGTTCTTGCGTGTGTTTGTGGGTGTGGTGCCACGAAACCCTGCAGACTTGTCACACAACAAGATCACAAACCATGGTGTGCGACTGCTGTCCAAGATCATCGGCTCCAAGTCAGTGGTCATGTCCCTCAACCTGTGCGACAACCAGATCCACAAGGACGGTGGCAAGTACCTCGGCCGCGCACTGAAGCGCAACGACTCGTTGATTGACCTCAACCTGCGGTTGAACCGCCTGGACGACGAAGGCGGGCGCATGCTGTTTGAGGGCCTGCGCAACAACTCGTCTGTCACGTACCTGAACGTGTGTTCCAATGCCATGCGCGGCGAAAGCGCCAAGGCGTTGGCAGTGTGCTTGGCGAACCCTGACAGCGCCCTCGTGTCGCTGGACATGTCGGGCAACCGCCTGAACGAGGGCGACGCCGAGCTGATCAAGGACGCGCTGCAAGAAAGCGTGTCCCTGACGGCGCTGGACCTACGGGCCAACCCGGATGTACCTGCCACATCCGACGCCCTGGCGGAGATCTTGCGCACCACACGTCGCAACGAGCTGCACCAGCGCAAGCTCGCACAAGAAGCATGAGAACAGCGACACCGACCTAGTGCGCAACGGGGGCGACAGGGTAGGGGTTGGTTGGGGTTCGGGGGAAGGAATGACCTCATGTGGTGGCATGGCACCACATTTGTGGTGTGCCTTTCTTCGGGAATGTCCAGGGGAAGACGACGGCATGTATGGGGAAGCTGTGTCTTTTGCAAACTGGTTGCGTGGTTTTGTTTTCCAATTCCCTGTTTCGTTTTTTTGTGGTCCCGTGTACGTGCTCATGCGTGGCGTCGGTGTGGGACCACTACTAAGCAAAGTACGACAATCAATAGCAACCTCTAACACCACGCAAGCGCTGGTGCGGGGCTGAAGCATGAGACAGAGTGCGTGTTATTCAGGGGCACACAAGTGTCTGGTGCAGTCGCGAACGTGGCGAGGGACATCTCGCGCCCATCGATCTCACGGGAGTGTCTAGTTGGACTTCTTGGACACGGGAGGTGGCGCCAGCTTCTTGAAATCCGCTGAGGTGTGAGCAGTGCGCGCGATGATCTCCGTCAGGAACACGCTGTCCATGATTTTCAACAGCACGCGCATCATGGTGGGGTAGTAGCCCTGATCACGGACGACCAAGTGCCCGACTGAAGCGAGCATGCAGTCAGCGATCTTCCCGGGGGTCACGGCAGTCGCCTTGAACATCTCCAGCGCGCCGAACTTATGAGCCTTGTCGTAAAACCGGGTGGCCACGGGGGAGGGGTGGAACTGTGGACGCGCACCAACCGCAGCCCCATTGTGTGAGCAACACAACTGACACACCCACCCCGCAGCAAACATGTACAACAAACAACGCCGACATGCACACAGCAACGCAAACACAAACACAAGTGCCAAGACACTGGACGACGGCACACCACAGAATACACAGACACAAGAGTCCAGGCGCAAAGCACGCACCACCATGACGTCGATTCCATCACGGCGAACTTCCGGGGCAAGAGACGCAGCAAACTCAGTCAGGAAGGCCTTGGTGGAGCCGTAGCTGTTGCCACAGAGGGAGCGAGAGAGCAACACAAAAGGCACAATATTTTCGAGTGAGACAAGATGCATACACACACAAAACCCAAACGGGAGGGTGCAACAACACACAACAGAACGGGGCACCTACATGACAGAGAACGGGGTTGGCAGGAAGGCTGCTGGGGACGATGTGAAGCAGACACAGCCACGCTTGCCAGAATTACGCCTGCATCGCCATCATATCAACCCAAGACGCAAAACAGAACATTAAGAAAAAAGAAACTCAAACGCAACACCCCGCACACATACACATGCACACACACACACACAAAGCAGGTACGCACAGGCGTTGAACAAAGTGGTGAGAGATGTGCATGCCAGACGTGGCGTTGCAGTGGAAGTTGGCAACCTGACGGCCTGCAGAGAACGCACACCCATGGATGAACTGAGCGAATGTGACAACACCAACCCGCCAGCGGCGGCACACGCACCGAACGACACCTCGGTGAAGAAGCCTGTTGTCATGAAACCAGCGTTGCTGTGTCGAACAAACAAACGAGCACGCACATGCACACCATCAATCACAGCATCACCGCGGGTACATCGTGCGACACGCTTGCTCGACGCAACAACGCCACAAAACAAAAACGTAGCAACTGCACCCACCAGAAGATGATCTGAATCGTCAAATCAGCGGTGGTCTCCTTGATGGGTCCCATGTAGCTGTCAGACACTTCACTGCCGAGGTTCACACCCACCTGGCGGAACTGCTGGTCGGGGTACGTGGAGTTCAGAAACTCCATGGTGTCATCCAGCAGCTTGTCCGCCAAACCCACAATCACGATGTTCAATCCATCAGCCGCCAGACGCTCGACCAAGGCTCGGCCAATGCCTGAAGAACCGCCCGTGACAAGCGCCCACTTCGCGTTGTACTTCTTCTTCAGATTTTGAGGCCGGCGCGAGCAGGTCATGTTGTACAGAACCGTGAGGAACCAAGTTCCAAGTGACAAGGCCCCAACAACAGCGAAAGCGTAACTGTGGGCACACAAAGGGCACACAAATAATCATCGCATTGGACATGGGGGCAAGACCGCGGCACAACCTACACGCAGTAGCGCTTCCAAGCACCGCAGCACGAGCTTTCTGTGCCCTCTTCACCATGTGCCGCCACGCTCACTAGGCAAACAGCCACCGAGACCGCCGAGAGAACAGACATGGGAGACATATTGGCAACACGGCACGTGGTTGAGGCTTGCAAGCAACAAGCAGATCGCCGCTTGCTTGGGGCGAGGTTGGGCATGAGGCACCAGTAAAACGTTGAATATTGACTGCGCGGCTGTCGCTAACATACACGTCATCATTCGAGACGTGCAGCAACCGCCTCCTTCTTGATACGGAGTCAGGCGTTCAAAAGCTGCTGCACCACCTCGGTCGAGCCATCACGCCTCAGCTGTCGGTGAAATAGTGTGCCACTTATACCACGTGTGGTGTGTGTGGCAGGGATTGTAGCCCACGTAGGGTGCGAAGCCGCGTTTTTTCCAACGACAAACAAGTTTGTCCAGAGCCATCAAAAGAGTTCGGAGCATTCCAATCGCCCCAGCCCCTCACGGCCCCTCCGCCATGGCCCGTGCTGGATATGCTGCTCATGACCAAGGCCGCTCGTCCTCGTCTTTTGCTGAACCGAGTTCTGCCTCGGCGTCGTGGCGGCAGTACATTACCAGCCCGGCCCACAGCCCACAGCGAGAGACCAGCAGAGAATCGAACGCGAGCAGAAGCCACAACATGCAGCGTACCACATCCGCGTCCTCCTCTGTACTCGAAGCCCTCCGCGGAGCGGCGTCGCAGTACTTTGGTGGGGCGGAACCTGCCGCAGCGCCTGTTCACGCCCGTCAAACCACTGCTGAGGGCAAGCCGCGGCACAGCCGATCACCAACACGTGGCGGCGAAGGAAGGGCGCACCCAGCCATTGACGCGCACGGCTCCGCACCGCTTGCTGATGAACCAGCAACCGCTGGAAGTCTTCGTGTAGCCACATCCACTGCACGGCACTCGTCTGCCACGCGAGCACAACAGTCAACGTGCGTGCACGAGTTGCAAGTTTTCGCGTGTGTGTTTGGGTATCGTAGGGACGCCAGGGTGTGGTTGCACACTCCCATCATTCTTTCCCTCACCACTTCACGCGATGGACACGTCGTGTTGGATTTTGGCCCCTGCTGTGAATCGTGTCTGACGCTTGCAGCATCACACAACACTACAAACAGGAGCTCGAGATTGTCCGCAAGGCATGGCGCCAAGAGGGGAGCAATCTACGAGCGAAAATGGTGCTGCAACCTCCCTCCGTCTCGTGGTTCTGCAATGGGTAGCCAGTGCGCCGTAGTAACTAGTGGCGTGCTCTTGTGCATTGTGCAGGTGGACATCCACAAACAGCGCATGCAAGCGGACGAGCGCGTGCAGTTGCTGGAGACGGAGGTGTGTCCTGTTTGCGTTGCGATGCCGCTCCCGCACAGCGTAACGTATGTTGCACTGAGCAGCTCAAAACACAAGAAGTGAAGTTTCGTGAACAAGCCGCGAAGTCAAAGTTCGAAGCGCGGCGGTTTGAGCTGCTAGCGAACCAAATGCAAGAGAAGTTGGCTCGGGAGGTCCGTGCATGTGTGCTTGCTTGTGTGGCCAGGTGTGCCCTCACGAGACGGAGATGGTGTGAAACGACTCATGTTGGCCCCGCTGCATTCTCTGCAGACATCAGTGTGGAAGCGCAAGCTTGAAGTCAAAGAAGACGAAGTCCAGACGTTGCGCGGCACGGTACGCCCTTCTTGTTCGCAGCACGCAACATAGTGCCGTTGCTGACGTTGCAAACGCTTTTCAGACGCACGCACTCGATGCCAAAGTTGCTGCCATGCACGCTCGCGTCACAAAGCTGACAGCTGAGGTGGGACGCAGAGCGGAGTGGGGTGGGGTGATGGCGTTTTCACGCATGTGTGTGGCACTGCATCAGGTTTCTGGTCTCAGATCCGAGCTGCAAAAGGTGACGTACCAGCGAGACCTGAACAGGCAGGAACTGGACGCTGTGCAGCAAGAGAGGACCACAGAACAACGACAGCACAGGATCAGCACGGCGCAACTGGAAACAGAGGCCGAAGCACGCTTAAGACAAAGCGACGCAGAGCGCCAAAGTCAGGTACCGTGACGCCAGCTTCCGTGCGACTGTGGGGCTGCCACGTGTCAGTGACATGTTCCCTTTGTAGGCCGAGAAGGCGACCAGTGCCCTGGCTGCCGCTGCACGCTTGGAGAGACAGTTGGCTGTGAAAGATCGAGAGGTTGCCACGGCGCGGATGGATGCACGCAGTCGTGAGGCCGCGTTGGCTGGAGATTTGCAGTCTTGCATCCAGAGGGCCCGCACAGCTGAACAGGAAAGGTGCGGCACGCTGGGGTCTCGTGTCCTTGCTTGTGCAATGCCTGACCCTGCGTCCCCCCTTCTCGCTTCTCCGCCCTGCTCCTTGCCTTCACAGGGATGAAGCTGTGCACATTGCCACCCTGCTGCGCGGACGTGTCTCGCAGCTTGAGCAGCAGATCCACCAGATCATGGCCACGGTTGTGGCGTTGAACGAGGAAGTGTGAGTCACACATGCCGCATAAAACCGCCTTTAAATTTTTGGAGTCAGCGCACGCAGCTGTCACGCCAAATACGCTCCCACCCCCTCAGTCCCACGAACGTGGCGTTGAATGCGTGTCGTTGTGTGCATTTGGTGCTTGCCTTTCCCACACCCCACCGGCGCTGGACTGGGATGTGGGTATGCCCCCCGCTGAGCGCATGATGAGTAAACCTCCATCCTTGGACGGTGGGGCGTCGCACCATTCCACTACGTCCACGGAAACGGACGGCACACCACCGCAACCGATTACGACCACTGTGGAAAACGACCGCGTAGACAGCCACGCCCGGTGTTCGCGGTTGTGGTTCGCGACAGTCGTGATCACGGTGGTGCTTGTGGCAGCGCTGGGCTTGTACGTGTCGATTACGCTGTCTGATTCGAAGTTTGACGCCTCTCGAGACCTAGCAAAGCAGCGCGCCTCGTCCGATGGTGCCGTGGCGGCGCGCTCACTCCAAGCTCGAATTGACCAAGCGGAGGCCCTTGTGCGCACAATGGCAGAGACTATCCAAGTGGATGACGACGGTATACTCCCGCGATTTGACTTGGTGGCAGGCTCCTACCACGCTCACATGCTCGGCATGCGTGTCATCGGTGGCATGCGCTTGCTGAACCACTCTCAACGAGCGGGCGTGGAACACGCTCTCAGTGTCCACACAGGAATGAATGTCACGATTTTGAACTCGTCGGGGCTTCCCGCGCCAGAGGCTGAGCAATACCTGCTTGTGCAACACACGTACCCGTGGTTGAGGGTGATATACCGTGACCTGGTTGCACTGCCCAGCAGACTGGAGGGAGTCAAAACCGCTGTGGCAGATCCGGAACATGTGATTGCGGTGGGACCCATCAGTTTCGCAAGTGACCAAGCGTCTGGATACATTGCGTACGTGTTTGCATATGGCATGTGTGTGCGGTGGGAGTGTTGCAATCGAAGCGTTGGGGCGGGAAGTGCTTCGCTGGGTGCTCAGGTCTCACCGTCCGACCCTTGCCCTTCAGGTATGTTGCCATCAACTGGACCGACCCCAACCATGCTGGCTTGCCATGGGGAGCACTTGCCTTTTCACTTGGCATCGCCAACATCTTGAACGCCCTGGATGACTTACCGAGCTCGACAACCACACTGATTCGGGACACATCTTCGAGCAACACGGTGGTGTTCGAGTCGCCGAGCGGGGTGGTGGGCGACCTTGTCATGACCACCATGCTGCACTTCGGGAACCACGACTGGTGCATGGAAATTTTCATGTCAGATGCAGCCGTGGACGAGATCGATGATGGCGCCTCTGGCGTGGTGCTGTTCACCGGTGTGGTCATCACGACTGCCATTTGTCTGGCGCTCGTCGGCGTGCCTCTGTTTGTGTATCGTGAGGAGACTCGTGTTGCAGTCGCAGTGATTGTGGCCACAAAGAAGGCGCACCAGAATGTGCTCAGCTATGTATGCCACGAAATGCGAAACCCAGTGCATGGTAAGGTTATGTGTGTCGGCATGTCGTGTGTTCGTTGCTGTGTGCTGCGCGCGCCTCGTGCGATCCTTTGAGTTCTTTTGACACCGGTGGTGTCGTGACTTGTGTGTACGTGCAGCCATCATGGGTAACTTGTCCCTGGCGGAAGACGTTGCCATGGAGTCTAGCAACGAAGCGTTGGTGGAGTTCATTTCCACAGCCTACGCACAGTCGGAGCACATGCAGGTCATCCTGAACGATGTGCTCGATTACCGTGCCGTGCAAGCCGGCAGAATATCCGTGAAATCTGTCGTTGTAAATGTTCGGCGGCTCGTGCAGGACCTGGCAAGGCAGTACTCCTCCATCCTTCCGCCCGGGGTGCGCCTGCTGACGGGTGTCAAAAGCCCCCCGCGCATCTGGGTGGACCCGGCCCGCCTGCGCCAAATCCTGTCCAACGCCCTGCACAACGCGTACAAGTTCACTCCCACCGGCGAGATCCACCTCATCGCCACGGTGGTGGACAACCCCGAGCCGTGGCTGTTCGTCCGCGTGCGCAACACGGGGCCCGGGCTCGACGGCCGCATCCGCAAGTGGGCCACCAACCTCAACTCCCGCTTCCGCTCCGCGCTGCCCATGAAGCAGTTCGGGGCCGGGTTCCAGGAGGTGTCGCTCGTCGCCCGCGACGTGCCGACCGAGGCGCAGCACACGTCCCGCCGCCGTCGGGCGCCGGGTGTGGCGGAGCGCGAGGTGCGCTCCGCCCCCAGCACGGGCATGGGCCTGCCGCTGTGCCGCAAGATCGTGGCACGCATGGGCGGGTTCATGAGCCTCACGGACGAGCCGGCGGTGGCGCACGTCGCCGGCGGCAAGCCGCTGACGGTCACCACGTTCGCGGTGCCGGTGCGGTACGTGTCCACCGACTCGTACGGCCTGCCCGGCATCGTGGTGCCGCCCGCCGGGTCCTCTGCCTCGCACGAAGACGGCGCCGACGCGCACTCGGACACGAGTGACCTGCGCCACTCCGCGGAGATGTGGGCCACGCCCAGCGATGGTGGGCGCTCCACCTCCGCCGCGGTGTACGTCGTGCCCGCCACCACGGCGAGTGGGTACACCGGCATCGGCGGCGGCAGCGTGGCGAGCGGCGCCACGTCGTCGCGCCACCTGGAAGCGCGCCGGTCCCGTAGCAGTGGCGTCACGGGCAGCAGCAACCGCTCGCTCACCTTCCCGTCCCCCCGGGGCTCCCACAACGAGGACGATGGCGTGCTGCAGCCGCCGCCCGAGACGCCACGCAGCAGCACCAGCCCCGCGGATGGAGGAGCCGACCCGTCCAGCATGACGCAGGTGAACCTGCGGGACCTGACGCGCGGCACGCTGCCGCTGAACCTGAAACACAACCCCAACCGCATCGTGCACGAGACGGTGGTGGACATGACGGACGTCACCACAAGTCCGAACGCCGGTGCCGCCCACGACGCGACACGGCGAAGCCCGGCGTCCCACGCGTCTGGATCAGGATCAGGATCAGGATCAGGATCAGGATCAGGATCAGGATCAGGATCAGGATCAGGATCAGGACCAACACTTACGCCCGTGTCGGGGCCGGGTGGTGGTGGTGACCCCGCAGTCGCCCGTGTGGCGGCCGCCGCAGAGGCCTCGCGCAGTGCGGGAGCCGGGGCGATCAGCCTGTCGCACGCGTCTGGTGTGGGCGCTGCCGCCCGGGACGACGCCAGCGTGGTGATGGTCGTGGACGACGACCCGCTGAACCGGCGGCTGGTGCAGCAGATGGCGTCGTCGCTCCACATCCGCACGGAGGCGCTGACGGACGGCCTGGAGCTCCTGGACGCGTTTGCCATTCCCATCTCCGGCCACGTCCTCACGGCCGAGGGGTCGCGCTTCACGGTGCGCCACGGCGTCTCGATGCGCTCCTCCGGCTCGCTGTCGCCGCGGGGCCACCTGGCGGAGCGCCTGGCGTGCATCTTCTTGGACGTCATGATGCGGTTCAGTGACGGGGTGCAGATCTGCCGCCGCCTCCGCACCGCCGCCATCTCCGTCCCCATCTACGCCATGACGGGGACGGTGAGCAAGGTGGACCAGGCGGAGTACCGCAGCGCCGGCTTCGACGGCATCCTGGCGAAGCCGTTCCAGCGCCGCCACATCATCGCGGTCATGGAGCACGCGGCGAAGCACCGTGCCACCATTGCACAGGGCAAGCACGCGCCGTGGTTTGCGTCCCCCGAAGTGCCTGTGCCGCCGCGGGGGCATCACGACCTCGCGGCGCCCCGTCGTCAGCCCAGTCGTCGCCGCCGCCGTCGCCGTGGTGGCGATTCACGCGGCCACGGTGCTGCGAGCGGCCACAATGGCGGCGGCGCCAGCGATAGCCACTCAAGCAGTGGCCGTGGTGCTGGAGCTGGCAGTGACAGCCGCAGTGACAGCCGCAGTGCCAGCCGCAGTGGCGGCGCCCATGCTGGCTCTGTTGCTCATGCAGGTGCTGGCTCACAGGTTGTGGCACCGCCGGTTGCGGCGCCTTCCACACCCAAGTCACCGCGTTCCAACCCCATGTGGGCCACGACACCGCCGCCACCCGCGACGGGAGCCGCCCCGGCCGTCACCACCACCACCACCACCGCGCAACCCTCGTTTGTTGCCACCCGGTCCCCGCATGCTGCCGCGGCGCCTGAACCCAGGACGCACGCACCCGGCGATGCCTCTGCGTCGACGCACGCGGCGGAGTCGTCGCAGCAGCAACAAGCCAACTCCAGTCGGCGTGGCGGTCGGGCGGTCATCCCCACGACGTAGCGTAGGCACACCGTGCGTGCTGCGTCTGCGTCTACGTCTGCGTCTCGGGACGTGGAGTGTGTGGGTGCGTTGGGGGGGCAGGTGTGTGCTCCCTCCTCCAACCCACCCATGTGCGAGCACGGGGCGCTTGCCGCGTCTCATGCTCCAAGGTCTCGCACCCCTTCCTCTTTCACGTCTGTCGCCGCTCTTGGGCGGGATGTACCGCGCTATCGTGCCCGTGCCGCTTTGTGGGTTAGGACACCTTGTGCCTCGTACACCCCGCAGACGCAAGAGCTCCGACATCGAGAGAGAAAGAGACCAGAGTAGTAGTATCCGTTATTTGCTTTTATTTTTCCCCGGCAGTGTAGGTTGTTGCGTGTGTAGTTCAAAATTTGACCGTACTCGCCTGTGCACCACCACATCTACGTCTGTAACGGCAAGCCTGCTTGTGGAGCCCTGACGCGAGGTCGCCTTGCTCGCCGCGACCGATCACGGTGCGCAGGCAGGCTGGAACCACGTCGCACAAATTCTGCGAGCACACCCCGATTTTGCTCGTTTTATCATGGATCCTGCTTACTAATCTCCAGTCCGTTTCGTACTTTCGACCCGTCGGCGATGAGCGTGCAAGCACAGGGCCGCCCCGGAAGGCAGGCATTGTGCCGGATAGGGTTTGTTACGTTGGTTTCTCGCAACGCCAAGCGCCGGGCCTCAAGCACAGAGGGGGGTCTACGAATTTGGCTGTGCTACAGCATGGGTGAGCCCCGGCAACTAGCTGCACACCCCTTCCATCCGTGTGACTATGGCGGCCCTGCATCATCCGGCGGCAAGCTGGCTGGCATGTCAACGAGCGCGCTCAGGACTGGGCGCGCCGAATTGGGGCGCAGCATCACGATGCGCACTTCTTCGGTTGCACCCGGGTCGCCAGCAATGAAGTGCACGTCTACCTCGTACGTGTACATCTGTGGTGACATGGGTTCTGTGTGAACACCCCACACAACCACAACAACCCCGAACCAAACACAGCCAACGGCCGTGTGGTGTTGTCACGTCAGTGACTCACGGACCTGTGCTGGGAGCAGGAGTGGGATTGTCATGTGCCCCGGCTCAATGGTGTACACGGTGTGCGAGTGGTAAAACGTGATACCCAGTTGCGACACGGATCGTGAGCCTGAGTTGCGCATCTGAATCTTCAGCTTGAAGTGTGGTCCCAGGCCCGCCACCTGTGGCCGCCAACGCCAATGAGCACCGCAATACCACAACAACACAACGGGCAGGGGTGGAATGGAAGCACAAGAGCGGCACCGTACCATGGCGTTCACACGGATGTTGGCACCTGCCATGTAGGTGCTCGGCCCGTGCCCATCCGTGATCATCTTGACGTAGCTCCGCGCAGTTTCCAACCTCAGGCGGCACAAGTCTCGTTGGAACTTGCGATGCATGGCCACGGCCTGCTCCCTCTCCCGCTGTGTCTGGTCCACATACAACCGCGTCTTCTTGGGGACCTTCAAAGGGATGTTTTGCTCGGGTGGGGGGCCCGCGGCGCCGGTGATGTTGAAGTTGGTGCGCCGAGGCAAGATCTTCACACTCAGGGCGCCGGACTTGTAGCAGGACACAAGCACGCCGTCCTCGCGTCCGAAGCGCCCAAAGCGCAGGCCCATGACTGGGTCGGGTACAGTGGCACTTCGTGGCGGCACTTTGAGCACCAGTTGCTTCTCGTTGTACCTGGAGCGTGGGCGTTCAACAGAGCACAAAGGCAGGTCCATCAATCGAATTGGCCGCGGCCATGTGCTTGCAAGTCGCCAGACTGGACACGAAAACTGAGCCACGTAACGTACACCCTGATTTCCCCACCCTTGAGAGCAATGACAACTGCGCGTACGATGGACACCATTGCCACTTCCATTTTCTCCATGCACACGATATCGTCTGCAGTCACACATGTGTTGGGCCGCCACAAACACATGGGCAGTGAGATATGGGCACACACGCACGGTCACGGCAAAAGCCCAGACCTGGCATGTACATGGACCAAAGCTTTTTGCCTTTGATGTGAAAGCAGTGCACAGAGCGGTTCATGCAGCCTACGACTGCTGTCTTGGAGACATTCACCATCCCCACCACCAAACTGTCGAGCTCGATCTTGTGGCCTGAGACTTGCATTTTGCCCGAGGACGCCGAGTCAAGGTTTCGCAGTGTGTACACTTTTCCGTCACGGCACGCAGCCAGGATGCGATAGTCTACATCCAACAGCCCGTTTGCCACAAGTTTGACAGGAACACTAGGCAGTGCTGCCTTCTTGACGATAGTCGAGCCGCTTGGGCTCAACACCATAACCTGCTCCAACACCAAACATGGTGACACATGCGACGGGTAAACAGACACGCTGCTGCACAGCGTAGCCTACCTCCCCCGCCTCAGTGCCGATTACCAAGCACCCGACGGCGCCAATGCTCTCGTTGCTTTTGTTGAGGGTGCACATGGATGTGATGACCGTCTGCGAGGCAGGCGAACACACGAGACTCCCATCAATGATGCACAAGTGGGCAGGCCAAAAACCCAAAGCAACGTGCGCGGGACTGACCATGCGTTTCAACTTTGCTTGCTTTGTCTCCTCGACAAAGTCGTGGGCAGCTTCTTCTGTTTCTTTGCTAAGCAGCTGCGCCGACCGCATGGTCAACTGGATGCCGTTGTCTCGCGCCGTACCCAGGGCTTCAATCGCTGCGTTCACCTGCATCACAGCACAACCACCGTCAAGTCTGGCAGGCGAGGAAAGGAAGCAACCAACTAACGCACCGAAATGCCACCAACAGCAAGCTCTTGCCACACATGGGACTCTTCATCCGAGATCTGTGGCGCACGCGTGAGTGCGATTGTGATTCACGACACACGTCCAGCACGCACTGGCAAAGCCGGGAGGGAGAACTTGAAGTAGGGACGCAAGTTACGGTAGATGAACACATTGCTTCCACCAGCCACGGCAACCGCCGGCGTGTGGGGCTGACGCGAATCTGTAAAGTACACGCACACCGCGACTGGGTCGTCCAACAAAAAGTGCTCCGACTGTTGCTGTGTGCCTGGTGGAACATGTCCTCCCATTTGGTGTTACCAACGCAGCTGACCCAAAGGTAGCCACACGTCACACTGCAACAACTGCACCACCTCATAGCAGTGCGTCTGAGGCGACACGCACCTGCGTACACACGCAGCTTTCGATCCACTCCCGCCACCAGCAACTTGTGTTCGCCCGTCGCGTCAATATCACACAGGACGATGTTCTGAGAATGGGCCTTGCAGTTGGCGATGGGATCATACCTGCAGATTTGCAAGGGCGTTGATTGATGGGTGCAGCCCATTGATCGCGCCGTGATCAATACGTTGGGTGAGCCACGCTCACGGACTTCCGCGCAGCAAGAGCGCGAGAGAAAAGGAGAACGTACCAAGCATCAAGGAACCGATTCTCTTCCAGCTTCCCCTCTGGACCTCCTTCGCTCTCCAGCACAGACCGTGCCGCAGCTTCCCGTGATGTAGCCATCTCACTGTCCCCTCCAACCACGCAGCTGCAGGTAGGTGGGTCGATTGCAGCCAGGTGGAGTGACCGATTGCGGTTTGAAACTCATGATGTTGATTGATTGGTATTCCAGCAGCTGATCAATTGAGATGAATACACGCACACGCAATTACAAATGACGCCAGCACAGTGAACATTCTCGGAACGCACCCCGCCTTCCCATCACACCACCAGCTGCCGCCCACCCTCCCAACCCACCCCACAACACGGCTGAGCGGCTGTATGCAACGGCTGCACCAAGCACCAAGAATCAAGTACACTGTGGTGACAAACATCTGGCAGGGAGTGCGATACAGTGCAGCAGCAGTCTCTTCGAACCCATCGCGCGAGGCGTCTTGACAAACAAACAGTGCTGGTGTTGTCCGTGCCCTGCCCGCTCGGCTACGCGCCTGTTTGCCCTTCAGCTCAGG
>Ga0213833_1001077_pt1 | contig 20871 bp, 12 predicted proteins | sample SWATP21_FD_160575 | JGI IMG/M metagenome (GOLD analysis project Ga0213833, IMG submission 160575) | Coastal seawater microbial communities from Marineland, Florida, United States - SWA TP2 #1 | ecosystem: Environmental > Aquatic > Marine > Coastal | place: USA: Florida | collected 2016-08-14 | reverse complement strand
GTTTGAATGCCAAGGGCATCCCAATGAAGCCCTTTTTTCAGAGGGGCGGACGTGAAAATACGACCTTTTGCCAAAAGGCCCATCAGGTCAGAGTGCATCCCAATAATCGGTTTGTGTACATACCGTGTCTGGGTTCTGATTATGTGCAGGTCTTGGCATTTGATGCCAGCAAAGGGACGCTGCAACTGCGCCAAAAGGCCAAGAACAAAAGTGGAGCAGGGCCCAGACACATGGACTTTCATCCGTCCAAGTCTGTCGCTTACGTGGTCAACGAGCTGGATAGCACCGTGAATGTTTTCTCTATCCAGGCCAACCAGGGAACACTGACTTTGCTTCAGACGATTACGACTTTGCCCAAAGGCACAACTTCACCGTCCAAAAGCTCTGATATCCATGTGTCTCCGGATGGCCGATTTGTATATGCTATCAATCGCGAGCCGTTGAACAATATCGCGATCTTTTCCGTAGATACACAGGGCAAATTGACATCTGTTGGTCATATCTCTTCAGGAGGCATTCACTCCAGGAGCTTTGTGATCGATAAGCACTTGCCGTATATGTTTGTGGCCAATGCAAAGTCCAACAATGTGGTGACTTTTCGAGTAGACAAAAAGACAGGCAAACTCACGAAGCTTAGAACGCTGAGCAAATTACAGGCTTTACCGTACTTCGTTGGGATTTTGTGGTTTGAATAAATATCAATAAAGATAATAAGATAACCCTGAAAAGGGATAAGAAAGGAAGATCATGACAGGATATGAGGAAAATACACCTCTACCTACCTTGTATGCATCAGCAAAGGAGGATTATGAGGCGGGTCGTTATCAAGATGGTTTGCGTATTACCAAAGAATTGTTAATGCGAGACTTTGGCGATGTTCGCTTTTGGCTTTTGGAAGCCAAATTGCGTATGGCAATAGAGGATCTGGCTGGCGCAAACCCGGCCATTGAACAAGCGATGCAATTGGAGCCTGAGTCACCAGAACCCATCTTGCTCAGAGCGCGTTTGGCTCTGGCAGAAGGCTTTTTCGAAGAGGCTCTTTCATGGTGTGAAGAGGCGTATCACTGGGTGGATTCGGATATCGTTGAAGGCGATATCGATTTGCTCCGCGCGGAGGCTCTTTTGGCCAAAGTTGAGTCTGCTGTCGCGGATATCCGAGAGAATCTAGAAGATGAAGACGAAGGTCCTATGCGTTCTGTTCCCATTACACCTGCACTGGAAGGGGAGTTGGAAGAGGGATTGCGTGCGGCTCGTTCTGTGCCCAGCCCACACCCAAGTTATTGTCAAGCATTGGCCATTGCTGCACAACTGTACAATATGAAAGGAGAAGAAGGGGCCGCCATTGAAAGTTGGTATGATGCCCTGGAAATAGCTCCCAATGAGCCTTTGTACCTTCGAGAATTGGGACAATTGTTGGAGTCTGTAGAAGAGGAAGAAGAAGCCATCGCTGTCTTTCGGAGGTTGTTCGAAGTGGATATGGCTGCTATCGAGGCCTCGGAAGGGGAAGGATTGCTGGTGGAGCCTGAGGTCTTTGAGCAAATGGCCCAAGAGATCTGGGACCCATTGTTCGAAGAGTGGTTACAAGATGTCCCATTTCCCTTTGAAATGAAGATCGTTGAACATCCGACACACGAGTTATTTGAGGCTTTTTCTGAAGATGAACCTTTTGATCCTCGTTTGTCCATTCACGTGGAGTTTATCTCGAATCTTCCTGAGCCGCCGACTGTTCGTCTCCTGGTATTCCAACGAAATGTAGAGCGACAAGTGCCAGAAGGACAATCTGAAGAATTGGATCTCACTTTGGAGCATTTGTTGGAAGATACGCTTTTGAAACTTTTGGCTGTCCTTTCCGAAGGCAACGATGAGATGCACTAGGCTACCTCTTCCTCCCGACCCATAAGCAAAAGCATACAAGTTTCCTTCCCACGAACATCAGTGTGCCTTTGACGCACAATCCCATTGCTATCTGCAACGAAAGCTCCATGCAACACATCACAACCCTTTGTTTTTTGACTTCACTTGGGTGTGGAAGAACGTTGGAGCATTTCGTAATCTTTCCAATAGCTCAGCAGATCGAAAAGTATCTTACAAGCAGTAGAAGAAGACACAGACCAACGTTTGTGTGTGCTTTTGACCGAAGCTTTGATTCTGTCGTAACGAGCCTGTTCTTTTTGGGCCCGTTGTTGGAGCTTTTGCGCTTTTGCCAGGCGCTTTTTGTACAGGAGCATCTTCGCTTTGTGTCGTGTTAAGCGTTGAGCCGAAAGCTTTTGCCACTTCTTGTATCGCTGAATGTTGACCGCCAGTTTTTTCTCATTGAGGAAGTAACGCTTCGACTTGGGCTTTCCCTTGTCCAGACGGTTTTTTTTGAATTTCTTAAACCACTTGACGTAGAGCTTGATCATGCGTTTGTCGCCAGCGGCGTATTTTTGATAGATCTTTGCTTGTCGCTTTTCCAAGATGGCCTTTGAACGGGCTTTTTGGGCCAGTCTCATCACTCGAGCGGCTTTGTTTTCAAAGTACTTGCTACGACGACGCATTTTTCGATACGTTAAGGCCTGTTGACGGTATCCATCGAGCTTCTTCTGGTAGGCGTCCAGCCGCTTTTGAGCCTTTTCCACACGCTTTTGAAGCTTCTTGTGTTTTCTGAGAAGACGTTTGCGTTTTTTACGCATTGCTTTGGAGAGCTTGGCGGGAGCTTTCTTTGGTGTGGTTTTTGGTGATTTTGGATCCGATTCTTTCGATGTGTTGGGGGCCATCGAGGGGTTTTTTGCTAGCCACTTTTGTAACTTGTCTTTCTTTTTCTGAAGCGTGTGTTGTCGTTTGGCGAGTTCTTTCAGGTAGTAACTCCTCAGGTGATACGCTTCCAGACGGAGATTACGGGGGGTCGAGAGGGTTAAGCCGCCAGCTCTGTGTTCTAAGAAGCCCACGCAGCTTACACCTCTAGAGTCTTGAACCGTCCCTGTCTTGGCTCCCGAATTCTTGAGGATTTTGTACCCGTAGCGTTTGGTCATCATCCGGCCTGCACCGTAGGCTGTCCCGCCGCTGAGCACGGCTCGCATGGCTCTGCGAATGGTGGCAAAGGATTTTTTGGGAATCGCCGGAGGTGCCTTTTCGATGGCTTTGAGGTCCTGGTATCGGAGCTTTTCGCCTCTTTTGATGTTGCGGATGATCTTGGGAATCATTACCTTTTGCGCTGCACCCAAAGCCGCGATGGCTGCGAGATTACGGGTGTTGGAATTGTTGACCCCTAAAGTCATGGTCATGACAGGGTAAAGGTGGTCGTGTTTTCCACGATATCCGGCGACCTGGTTGGCCAGGTAGACAATGTAGCGTAGACCCAGCTCCATCCGGAGTTCTGGGAGCCATGAAAGCACCTCGAGAAGACCGTGCTTTGCAAAGTCTTTACGGACTTCTCCTTTGTGGCGATAGTACATCCCTTGCAATCTGCCCGGAAATCCCGAGGCTTTTTGACTGGAGAGGAAGCGTGCCAGTGTGGTTGTCGCGACATTTCGACGCTTGAGCGCTTGTAAAATGGCACGTGCTTTGGCGGCTTCAAAGGTGGCTTTTCGCCGCATTCCCATAAGATAGGTCCGATAGCCAAAGCGCTGAATCAGCTCTTTTTTGAGTTGCTTGGGATCTTGTAAAAGTGTTTCAACCTTGGTTTGGGCGGCTGTTGGGCTGAGTTTACCTCGTTCCCTGTACAATTGTTCCAGACCAATACGCATGATTGAGGGCCAGGTTTCTCGAGGGACAAACCAGGTCCAGCGCAAAGAAAGAAAGACAAAAGCGATATTAGCAGACATCTGTAGTGCACGAACTTTTCGCACATAAGCCCGCATAATATGGCTGTTTCGGACAAAATGCCCTTTGGAGTTGTTGGAGGCTTGATATTGAAAGGTACGTTTGTTGAGATGTTTTTGGCCGCGGTTGATAAAGGGAAGTTTGTCTGGCCAATAAGCCGACACCAGCAGGGTGAGAATTTTAAAGACAGAGCCCACCACAGGCTTTTTGGCCCTTGCCATATCTACGAATTTGTCACCACCATATATGGCGGAGATCCTGCCATTTCGGGAATCAAAGAGGGTGAAGGCCACATGAAGTTCTTTGAGGTGTTTGCGGTATCCGTCCAGATACGTATGGGTCAGTCCCACCAGACCTTTGTGACTTTGTAAACGACCTAGAGCTTCCTCCAAACTTTTCTTGTTTCGGGCCAGGGCTCTTTTGTCCTTTCTGGATTTGACAGAGGCTTTTTGCTTGGCAAGTGTTGACTCTACAAAGGATTTTGATTGTTGTGCACTTGTCTTAGAACCAAGAGTTAAGTCTCTATCATAATTGAGCTGAATGATGGAACTGTTCTGCCAATCGTAAATTTGACGAAGTTCTTCTTTGATCCAACCTCTGACGTGAAGATCGTGCTTGGTCCATTTTTGACTCACGACGTTCAACTTGGACAATCCATTTTTGAAAGAGGGGAGCCTTTTGGGCAGCTTGACACCAAGGCGTCTCAAGCGTGCTTTGATCTGGCTCACTCGCTTTTTCCAAACTTCATAAACCTTTGCGCGGCGTTTGCTTTTGCATTTTCCCTTTCTACAACTTTCCAGATACCACGGGTTCAAACGCCCTGGGTTCGGGAGAGAGGCTGCGACAATAACAGATTGATTCCAATTGAGTTTGGCTGGGTTGGGTTGTCCAAAGTAGTAGAGGGACATACGATGAACACCATAATTTCCACGGTAACCCGCCCAGATGGTGGCAAGATAGGTGGCCATCATCTCACGTGGGGTGAAAGCCTGGCACATGATGTATGAGCGTGGCATCTCCGTAAAAAGCTTGATCCCAATGGTTTTGAGTAAGCCTCTTCCCCGACGCTTGAGACCAAAATCCATATAATTCTTTGCCGCTTGTAATGCAGGTGTGGAACCTCCCACTTTTCGCCGCTGTTTGATAAAGTAGTAAGGGATGCGCAAAAAGGCTTCAATGGAGAAGGGTTCACAGCCCAACCGATAGCCATCAGGAAGATAGCGCCACCACCAGGCAGGCTTTTGCACTCTGCCTTCGGCCAACATCACCACACGGCTCACTTTCCAGTGTAAGAGGGTGGGGTGGTTGTAATGGGGACTCCAGTCACTTTCGGTTTTGGTATACAAACCCATGTAATGGTTGTTTCTGTCGTGTATGGATTGCAGCTGGAGCGCTCGAAGCTTTCGAGTGCGTTTACCTACCTGGTCTCGTCGTTGTTCAGTGACGTAATTGTGGTACCACCAGTACATCCCGCCGATAAAATTCACGAGTCCAAAGAGCATAAGACCCACGACAAGCAGCGCCCATCTGATAACACGCTTGGTCCATCTGTCTGCAAAGCCTGATTGTAATTTTCCATCGATTTCTGCTTCGATGAGAAAGGATATCAACAAAGTGGCCAGCCCATACAAGCAAAGCTGGATCAGGATGAAGAAGGTGAACGTGTGATACCAAATTTGGTTTGGGTAGTAGTGCGTAAAATAGGAATAAAAGAACATTCCTATAGCAAATAGACCCAAGGCAAACCAGGCCCGTTTTCGAAAGCTGAGGTATTGCCATCTTTTTTGGGCGAGATAGCCTGAAAATATCCGTGTACAGGAGATGAGAAGCCATACAAAAAGTATGCTTTCCAGACCCACCACTCCAATGAAGGTCCACTTGACCTCTTGTGGCAGTCCGAGGATATAGGTCACACCGAAAAGACCCGAGCTGACAAACAAGAAGCTCAAGACGAACCATATCCAATATTTCCGAAAGATGGAGCGTTCTGCTTGGGGGCGCAAGTGTGAAGAGGCACTTGAACGTTTTGGAGCTTGCGGGCGTTTTTTGGATTGGCTCATCTAACGAGTGCCTATTCTGAATTGGGAGGAAGTAGAAGGGTGCCTGGGTCGCTTGAATGGTGGAAGTACTCTCCTAAAGAGCGAGCCAATGCTTCGAGAATGGTGACCTCGCCCTGTTTGAAGGGTGCACTGGTGCTTCCTTTGTACAGAACAAATAAACCCAATAATTGCCCATGACTTTGGATTGGAACGCTTACCAAAGGACCTATGCCCAAAGTCGGACTCCGCAGAAGATCCTCTGTAAAGCGTGGGTCCGATTGTAGATTTTGGATATTGAGCGTGATCCCTTGGGTCGCACTGAGTCCCAGTGCACCTTGTCGAACAGGTAAACGGATGTTTTTGAGTTGTTCGGCTTCGTGCCCCATGCTTTGTTCAAACCAAAGCTCTGGATTGGGATCGTTGATATTGGTAAGCAAAATGCTTGCACCGGTTGTATGAAGTCCCTTACATGCCAGATCCAGGACGTAATGCATGGCCTGTTCTTTATCGGATGCAAAGTGCTCGTATAAATTCGAGATCTTCATGAAAGCATCCATGAGAAATGCTTCTGTATATCCGGTTTCATATTTACCGTGTACACTGAATGATTTGGATGACACTTCAGGTGTTTGATGTTCGAAGTCATCCTTTGTGTCGATTTCTTTCATATATTCAAGTGTATTGGCGTGAAGAAAGGGAATTTCTCCTTCATCTTCTTCGTCTGGCGGGGGATTGGAAGTCAATTCTTCAACAGAGACTTCAGTGATCAGCGCTCGTACTTCAAAAAGACGACCTGTACTGAGTTCTTCAGCTTCTGCAGAGTGTCCATCAGCAAGTATGGAAAAGTGTATATCTTGCATATGGATAGTATCGCCTAGCGCTTGAATTCCCTTTTGTAAAGCGCCGAACCAATTGGTTTCTTCTACCAAGACACTCTTAATATCTGCTTCATTGCCGGGATATCGGATGGTGAGCTCGAACTTCATGGAGGGATCTCCAACTGTAGAGTTTGAAGCGAAAGAGATTATAATATATTGGTCTGGTGTAGAGTCTTTTGCAGGATTTAGATCCGGCGCATTTCTACCTTAAGGAATTTTCTATTCGGGAGCTGGACGAGATCATTGTTCTGTAGGTAGACGCTTTCCCCTGCTTGTACCATACGCCAGCGACCTTGTTCCCTCACTTTGATTTTGTGACTTTGCACATAAACGAGCAAAAATCCCTTATCTCCAGAAAATGTAATGTCAAATTGGAATCGCGAGAGCTTTTTGTCATCTTCAGCACCTTCGCGGATCACAGAAAGCATTTGGTTTGCCATAATCCGAGAAGAGTCTCGATCTTCGTCTTCGATGGAGACACCAATGTACTCTACTGCTCTTCCAAAGAGAATACGACCCTCTGTCAATTTTACTTTTGCAAATCCAGGGCCTTCGATAAGCCAATCGAGCTGTTTCAGTCCCTGGCGAAGCCAATAGATGCTGTCTTCATCGTGGGCCGAAAGCTGGGCATGCCAACGGCCGATTTTTCCTGGATGAAGAGCGTCTTCGGGGTGTTCTGTTTCCACGAAGGTTTTCACATCGATTTGGTCTGGTTCGTAGAGAACGCGTTCTTCCAGGCGAAGAACCTCTGCTATTTTCGTGAGTTCCCAGCCTATAATCTCTACGTGGTTTCCAACGATTTTTCGAAAACGGTCTCGCTTGATTCCGCACTTGTCAGCGATTTGTGACTGTTTGAGATTGAACTCTTCTAATATATCTCTTAATCGATTTTTCTTTTTCGCCATGCTTCTTTTCTCCCAAGGTGCTGACAATGGGATGTATCGTTGGTTGACTCACTCACCAGAAAATCTGGGAGTTGTTTTGTAAGACTCGTCTTTCTTCGCCCAGTTTCTACATCATTTTATGAAGTGTAGATCCAAAAAAGCGCAAAGGCAAAATGGGAACACTTCTGTGCTGGATTCGGTACCCTTACAGTTTCTTTCTATAGAATTTCCTGGCAGAGTGCAAATCCCTTTTGCGATTTTCGCAGGATATCACATCTGTCATGGTGACGCTGAAAGCCAAAAAGAGTTGGGGAATTCTTCGCTTGACAACCCGTCTCGATTGTTCGATACAATGAAGGTCTTGTAGACCGCCCGCACCAAGACATATCGATCTTTTGTCAGATGCCATACTACACTTGTATACGAACCATGGAGGGAGTGGCTATTGCGCAAAGTATCTGTTCTTTTTTACATCGTTGTCCTGTTTTCTGGATTGATTTTAATGACAGGTTGTCCCTCGGTTTCTGTGATGCGAGGGCCCAAGATCACCCCCAAAAAGAAACTGAAATTCCAATTACAGCCCAATTTAATTGGTGCAGCAGCAGCAGTCGCGACACCTGCAGGAAATGTCTCTGGTACCATCCCTGGAACCCTTCCTGTGTTGGACTTTGCGCTTTCTTACGGTATCAATGATTTTATGGATGTACAAGTCCACGTGAATACTTTATTGTACTCTGGGATTGGTATGGGATTTCAGGCTGTTAGAGGAGCAGCTGATGGTTTGCTCGATGTGGCATTGGCATTTGAAGTCGGAGGATTGTTCCTTTCCTTTAGTGATCCCACAAGTTCGGGGAACAGTGTCGGTGTCTCTTATTTGAATGTACCCCTTTATGGTTTGTTCGGACTCAATCTTTCAAAGACGGTCGCTCTTCACGTGGCGATGGGTTACCAATTTTCTCGAGGGTTGGCTTCTGCTGGTGCCAGTGTGGAATTGGTGAGCCATGTGTTGTTGGGGGGTGTTGGGATACAATTTGATGTATCGAAAACTGTGAGTCTTAAACCTCAATTGTCCTTCTTCTATCCGCTTGTTGCTGGTGGAGCTTTTCAGTTTATCCTGTGGGATGCTTCACTGGGTGTCAATTTCACTTTCTAGGTGTTTGTTTGTACGCTTTTTGTACAAAACCAAATCAATTTTTCTCGTTAGACACAAGCAATCGTTTTTTCTACTGTGGTCATCATAGCTCTCCTTAAACAGTGGGCTTTCTGGAGTGGGGTAAGGTGGCCTTTCGCCTCATTTGATGAAAGCATCATAAGGCTCCACTGTGTCATTTTGTGTCATTTGGAAAGACGCTTTTTGGAGAAAAAAGACGCAGGAGAGAAAGGGTCAGGAGGAGCAGGGGTTTTGGAGAATCAGTAGCGGGATGGATTGGATTTAGAGGCCAAGAGAATTTTGAAGCCCCAACGACTCATCTTTTCTAAGGCACCAGGCTTGTAAGCTTTTGTCGTACGACCTTGAAGTCTCTTGCTTGCTTCTTGGTACGCAGTCATAAACCGAATGCGCTTTGGAATGCGATGGTACAGACGTGGAAGCAGATACTGCATGGATTGGTAGGTTGCCTTGTCTGTCAGATCCAAACGTAAGCCGTAAGCTCTACGGATAGGCGTGGGGAGCAATTTGACGGTCAACACACGAAGCATTTTCATAGCTGGTGTCGCGACAGCACGGCCTGGAGCCAAAAGTTCCTTTGCCAAATCAATTGCATAAGCCTCTACTTTTAACGTGTGGTTCACTTTTTCCTGAAAGTAGATCTGTAACGCTTCCCAATTGCTGGGACCGAAATCCTCTGGGATACCGCACAACGCGTTAAGTTTTCGATATTCTTGGTAGTATCGGTTTTTCTCTTCTGAACTGAGTCTTCCAAAAAACCATTGATAAATCTGCATAGAGCTGTGGAAGTACGTGAGGCTTACCCAAAAGAGTGCGTCGACGTATTCGGTGTCGGATACTTTATCGATTTCTTCCAGTTTTGTCTGAAGTTTATAGACATTTTTCGCGGACTTGGTGGCTTGCTCGAGATCACCAAATACCATACTAAAGACGAAAGAGAAGGTTCGGTTAAAGCGTGCAAGTAGATCTTTCTGCAAGGATGGGTCCCTTTGGAATGCTTGCGCAATATAAGGATGTGCCAGCTGTAATAAGGTGGCACTACCCGCTCCAAGAAGCACACAAGACTCTCTGTTTACTTTCCAGAGTATAGAGTCTGGTCCAAAGAAACCTTCGTCAGGGGTGTGCACCTGGCTGTAAAGATTTCTGAGAGATGCTTCAAAATAATCCCTACTTGATTGCATCGGTCTTTCTCCTTGTGGAATCGATGTTGATCTTTTTGGAAAAAGATTACCTCCTTAAGTTGATGGTCTCAAATCCCAAAGTCAAGGGCACCGCTGTCTGACAAATGATGCCCTTTTCTATTCATTTCTATATATAACGGCATTTGTTACAGTTTGGTTCAGCCTTTTTTAGACAAAATCACATTAAATCGATTGTAAAAAAGGAAAAAATAGAAAAAATCGAACGCGAAATACCTGGTTCTGGGTTTGATGATGCAGAAAACATCGAGGCTCTGCAAGAAAAACGCAAAAAATTTTTTTTGATATTCAATTTGATTCGACTTTTGGCCTTACATCGTGCACAATCACAGGAACAGGACCGATGGGAGCGCCCATAGGACCGAGCATGCCTCTCTTTACCACCAGGCCCTCTGGAGTCTTTAAATCAGCCCTGCGGATGGTTTGGGCCAGGATGATCTTGGATTCAAAGACCGCAAAACCAGCACCTGTGCATCTGCGATGTCCACCCCCAAAGGGTGCCAATTCGTGTGGTTTGAGCTTTTTGTTTTGGATCTGCTCTGGATTGAAGGCGAAGGGCGTTTGCCACTTGTCTTTATCCCACATGGAAGGTCGATTGTAAGCTTGTATAATTGTTCCTTTTTTGAGCTGTATCCCACCGATGACCATGTCTCTCCTTACCCTTCTCGCTGTGCCTGCTACGATGGCATCCATCCGGAATCCTTCGTCAATGACTGCCTGGAGATAGGGTAGTTCATCGATCCTTTTGGGGTCGATGGGTTGCTCCGGAAAGAATTCATCCAGTTCTTCTCTCATTTTTTTGACGACTTTTGGACTTTGGCTCAAGCGGTACAGCGCCCAAGATAACGTGATCGCAGTGGTATCATGTCCTGCTAGCAAAAGAGTCAATATCTCATCGAGAGCTTCAGCGTCTGTGTACTCTTGTTCTCTCTCCTGGACACCTCTGAGGATATGGGCCAGAGCATCTTGTCCACCATCATCTAACGTTTCTCTTCGCTTTCGGATCTGTTTCAAAAGACTATCCATGAGTCCTCTCGCAGCCTTGATTGTGGGAATCGCTCCAAGAAGTCTCAGAAAGCCTTGCTTTTTCTCAAGATCCATTGTGACAGGGTTTCGACGACCAATGACCAGCTTGCGAACTTTTTCTGCTGGAAGCCAGAGAGAAAGCAAGCCTGCAGAAGTGGCGCGACCTCCCTCCATAAATTCTATGACCAGCCTTCGCAGGTTGTTGTAATCAGGTCCGGGCTCCATACCAAACATGGCTTTCAGAATGATATCCAGTGCGATATCACGACCGGCCTCCATAGCCGAGATCTGTTGCCCTGCCTCCAATTGATCCAACCAGGCATCTGTTGCATCTTTAATGATAGGGCCATAATTCTTGAGTCTTTGGCTTGTGAATGCGATCTTGGCTCGTTGTCTCGCCAGCTTGTGGGCTTCATCTTCCAAAAGAAAGATACTCTTGGGGCCCACAAAAAATGCCACAGGATCGTTGGCATTGGCAAAATCCTTTGGTCCCCCTGCAAGGATCTGCTTGACCTCTTCTTCGCCTGTGAAAACCACCACTGGACCCATCCCCAAGAGATCAAGCGTATAAGTCTTCCCTAACTGTGCATGTGCATCATCCTTTAGCTTATCCAACTCTTTGACAAAGCGGAGCATTTGTTTGAGAGGAGATTGCTTAAGTGTTGGGGGTAATTCTGGATATCTGGGCTTTCGCCACCAGGTCAGTAAAGGAATCAGAAAGCGTCGTTTGTACATGTATGTTGTCCTGAGCGAGGAAAATCGTGGATTTTTATCAGCTTCAACTGTTCTTATTTGAGACAAACACTTATTAGGAGATACTTGATTTCGAAGACAAAATTTTTCTGTGATGTGAATAGTGCTCTCTTTATAAATGATGGCATTTGAAAATAAAACGATTCGTTAATGGTGTTTATTTATCGAAATAATAGAGACAATGCGAGAAACCGATTCTTAAAAATGCTGCGAGAGTGAAGAGATGCTGAAGTTCTTGGGTTCCTGGTTGAAGAGAAATCCTCGTGTTTTGCGATCGTCCCACCGTCCTTCTTGGAAAAATTGGCTTGGAAATCTGAAGGCATATCCTGAACAATTGGTGGAACCCAGCTCCCTTAAGGAGGTTCAGGATGCGGTACGTCTGGCTCGAGAGCAGGGTTGGGTTGTGCGTCCTTGTGGTACAGGTCATGCTTGGACACCACAAGTGCCAACAGATGGCATGATTATCAAGACCAGCAAACTCAGAAGCCTTTTGGCCATTGAAGGTGATATCATCCACGTCGAAGCAGGGATGACACTTCGAGAGATGGTGCGTCACGCGAAAGGCGTAGGGTTGAGTGTGCAAGGAAGTCCCATCTTCAGTGATATCTCAGTGGGAGGGATTGCTGCGACGGGCTCTCATGGAACGGGAATGGTCGCTGGCTGTTTTTCCGATTATGTGGTTGGAATGACCCTGGTTTTAGGAGATGGTGGCATTCTGGAGATAGATGAGTCCGAGCCTGAACTTCTTCGGGCTGCACGTGTCAATCTTGGCGTATTGGGCTTTGTGTACTCTCTCAAAATCAAGTGTTTACCTGCCATCAAAATGCATACCAGACAGATCTCCATGCCCATTCAAGAGGGCCTGGATCGGCTCATGGAATTCGCTTATGAGCACCGCCATGCCTCGGTCTTTTGGTTTCCATTTACAGACAAGTTTTTCGCAAATATCAGCAATCCCACCGATAAAAAACAAACGTTTCACAAGAGACATCGATGGCTATGAAAGATAGAAGACTTTTTTGTCTACGATGTCCTTGCTACCATTGTAATGAATGGTTTAATGGCTCGTTGGCCTCGAATCAGCCCTCTGACTTTGGAGCTTTCTTGTCGTTTTATGAGTCGTTATGAGCATGTCTGGGATTGCCATGATGCCTTTCACTACCTGGACAATATCCCAAAAGTTTGGCTAGGATCCACTGTCGTGGCTATCGAAGATACACAGGCTGTATTCGCCCGGATCAAAGAGTTGATCGAAGAAGAAGCCGAAAAAGGGCAGTTTCCCGTCAATTTGGCCTTGCATGCGCGTTTTGTGAAAGCGAGTGATGCACACCTAGCAATGACTCGAGATCGAGATTCTTGTTGTATTGAAGTGGCAACACTTGCTGACACTGTGGGCATAGAACCATTCATCGCCAAATTACATCAGGTGATGGCTGAGGAATTCAACGCGCGTCCACACTGGGGAAAAGGGTTTTATGATTTGAAGAGTATCCCTGCACTGTACGGTGAGCCCTTTGTTGATTTCGCGAAAATACGAGGGGCATTGGATCCTGAAGAGCGTTTTATGAATCCACTGTTTAAAGAACTGTTTGCAGCTGTACCCTCACAAACTAAACACAAGCATGCCTTACACATGTCGGATAGTGGCTTTTATGCAGGAGTCTCTTCGGATGAAGTCACCAGTGTCGATGTTGAGTCTTCGGTGTAGAGGAAGGATACAAAGAGCCGATTGTCTCTGCGGCTGTTATACACAAGCGATGGTTTTGCGTGTCATGGTGATTTTCTCCCATTTTTGGCCTTGTTCGCTGGGCCTGAAGGTGCACGAATCCGTTTGTACTGGACGTAAGCGTCAGTTACACGGGTGAACTGTGTTTTGAAAGGGGTTAAATCTAAGAAGCAATCACTCAAATAGAGCGATTATACGCAAGCAATGGTCTTGAAGGTGGAGGTCATGTTCTTTCTCCTGTGAAAGAGTTCCGTAGTCTTTGTCTCTTTCGGGTGGCTCTTTGTACAAGAGCTGGTTCTGCTAGTTTCCGAAATGCAGGAGTCACCGACCAGATGCCGTTTTTTTCTCTGCATCCCGCTCTATTGAGAAAGTGTATTGTTTGATACGGTTTTTATCGCAGAAAAGTTTTGTTTTTTACAAAGAAATCTTTAAGTGTTCACTTTTTCGGTACTTTTGTACCTCTCATTTTTTATAGACAAGCAGATCCTCTTTTTATCCAGACATCCACCACCATCCTATCTGTTAATGAGCTGTTTTAGAGCTGTCATTTACTCGCTTTTTCCAGTGATGTGGACAGTGTATGTTTTATTGATAGGTGAAATATTTTTGGCCCACGTTGCATTTTGAGGTCTTGGACGAGAAGACCAATTGGCAAAGAAAGAAGGGGTTCCGCTGGTGTACTGACAAAAAGAGCCTCTCTTCCCCCTTATCTTCAGGTGTATATAATATCCCAAGCATATACTGAGAGAAAATTAAAAATAATCTTGAAACCAGAATCCCTCACCCTTCGCCATTGAGAGTAAGCGTAGAGAACAAGCGATTCTTTACGCGCAGAGCATAGAACATCTTACCTACAAGATAATGGAGAGAAACGATGTTACTTTACGCCAAAAAGCTCATTTATGTCTGGGTTAATTGGCCTTCTCGTTGCCTAAGACCTTAAAACGCAACGTGAGCCAAAAATATTTTATCTTTATCATGTTTTAGAGAAGTATCCGGTGTGCGAGTATATACATATTGTTGGTGTGAAATTCCTATGGGTCTTTTTTGTTGGTTGCTTTCGTATGAGACTTTATGTATGAAAGATGTCCCTTTATGATCTTGTATTTCTTATAAAGGGATGGAAAGATTTTTGTTTTAGATGTTTATGTGTTTTAGCTGTTCACACATTTGTGTGAGCTTTTTCTACGAAATCGATGTCAATAGGAGGCAGGACTTTGCAATTTCAAAAAGTTATGGTTTTTCTTCGGGTATTGTTGTGTTGGTCTTTTTTGCTTCCGGCGCTGGCTGAAGCAAAAAACAATTCTCCATCTAAGACAAACCCGCCTCCCAGAGGAAGCGCAAAGTATCAAATTCCCCAAGTCGAAGGGGAGTGTAAAGGGCTTTGTGCAGAGTGGGTGGCTAAAACTTTATTGCGGGCTGCTTACGAACTCCAAAAAGTCGGAGAGATCGGTCTTGCTCAAAAGTACTTTGCTGAGTTGCAATCCACCTATCCCAATACCAAGGCCGCACGTTATGCCAGAGCGGTTCGACCGTTGGATCACAGCGGAAGAACATCGCTCATCGTTTTTACAACACTCTATGGCGCTTATGTTGGTGGGGCTTTCCCTCAAATGTTTAATGTTGGGAATAGTACTGCGATATTTGGTGCTTCGATACTTGCCTTCACAGGGTTGGGCTTGGTCGGTTCGTTGTTCGGAACTCGACATCTCAATATGAATAGGGAACACACCGCCTTGATTACCACTTCTACCTTGTGGGGAGTTGGGAACTTTTTTGTATTGGGATTGTTGCTTGATTTTAGCTTTCAAAATACGTTTCGAGCTGTGACTGTTGGTGGAATCCTGGGTTATGCCGCAGGTTTCGCGATCAGCCGTTATGTGCCTCTTAAAGAAGGAAGGACTGCATTTGCAAGTTCTATGGGACTCTGGGCTGCTGGATATACAGGACTTGCTATGGGGATGTTGGCTATCAATGGCGTGAATGTGTCTGGCAAGGCGATTGCCGCGGCTTTACTGGCTGCTGCAGATCTTGGATTGGTTGCGGGGATCTTTGTCCACTCGAAGGTTCGATTTTCACAATCGCGAACACTACTGGTGAATTTGTCAGGTGCTGTGGGGGCGTTGGGTGGTGCGAGTCTTCTGCTCATTTTTGGCACCAGTAATGCCACTGTGCCGTTGGCTACAATCACTTTGACCAGTTTGGCTGGTCTTGGCTTGGGAATTTACCTCACCCGTGACATGAAAAAATCCTCCAATGCGGATATCACTGCTTCTTCAGGAGCACTTTTCAATTACAATGGTCGTCAGTGGGCGATGGGAGTGCCTCTCCCTACCATAACACCGGATCAAAGAGGTGGAAGCGAACAACGCTTAAATGTCAGTGTCCCTATCGCAGCAGGACGATGGTAATCTAAACCTCTTTTCAGGTCTCACCTGCCTCATTCGCCCTCATTCCATTCCCGATTACAGTACAACCAATCACTTAAAGCTTTTTCTTGACCGTTTATCGACTGTTTAAGCGGACCATTTCCACACCTCCACTTGATCCAGGTGGTTCTTTTGGGGTAGATCTGACTTCGTTCTTTGACAAACGAAAAAAATAGGTAGGCTCCCTCACCGAGTGATGTCGGTGATTCTCGAAAGAGAATTTTCTCCGCTACGAGCGACTGCGATACGGTCACTTAGGAGATAGGATTCATACCAGTGTGCAAGAAGTTCAAGAGCTTCGTCTTGGCCTCGCTCCAGATGATGGGGCGCGTCGACGTCAACCTGTAGAGCGTGCCCGGCTTGTCGGGGAGACAGTTTGAGCAGCAAGCAGGCCGAGGAAAGAGGTAAGTGCTTGAAATAAAAGGATGCAGGTTTGGCGGAAGATGCCACCGAAAGAAGCATCCGAGGCCGAGGCCGCCAATTCAGACGATTTGTACCAGTTGGAGGTCGTGGCGACGTCGTCCCCACCTTCCTCCCCTCGATGATGTGCAGGAAGAACGCGCCCTCACTTCATGAACAAAACCTGCGAGAAAGCATATTCGCCCAGTGGTCCCATTTGCTAAGTTCTTGAATTATATGGGAACACATTTGGAGTGCAGCCTCGTGCAGACCAGCTTGAACGCCTGTAGGCATTGTCCAAAGAAAAAAGCCGGCGGACCCGATCCACTCCATGCCGCACCTGGACCTTTTTATGACCCTCATATCGAAGGTTTACGCTACCTATTTTTTATGATTATCGTTTTGTTGCTACTTTCTTTGGCTTGAGAGGGATAGAGACCGCTTTAGCCGATTTTTCCTTGGATAAAGGGAGTCTCAGAGTTGTTGCTTGACTTTCTCCCATGCCTGGGACTAGATAAACATTCGTTCTTTCAGAATTGAAGAAAAACAGATAGGCTCCCTCACCGAGTTTTGTCGGTGATTTCCGAAAGGAAATTTTCTCCGCTGCAAGTGATTGCGATACGATTGCTTAGGAGATAGGATCCATACCAGTGTGTTGAACTTTCGGTAGACTCGACGAGAACGATGAGTTCACCCACGAAGAGCTGACCAACGCCACGGGGGTTCAAGTCCCACCTTGGGCATCCAAAAGAACCGCTCAAAAAAGGTTGGTGAGTCGTAAGTGCTTGAAATGTCAGTATCTGGACTTTTGCGAAACCCCTGTTCCCGCTTGTGGTCCCGCTTGGCCGGGTAGGCGTCCTCGTCGTAGGCGTTGGCGTGTGTCCACCACCGAGGCCGAGACGCCGAAACACCAAACAATCACAATTGTCCACTATGAGGGTCTGACTTCCCCCCTCCACCTCTTCGCCAACTTCCACCGAGCGTTCCACGGCGTACAGAATCGGACTCGTTTTAATAAAATCAGGGTGTTATGAGTGGCAGAAACCTCCGCTCCATCCTCGACAGCCCCTCCACAAGGGTACACAGACGTTTCAGTTCCTCCGAAACCGCGTGCGCCACCCCCGGTACCTTGACCCTCATCGATGAACTTACCGTAGACATAAGGTAATAACGCTATCTGTTTATAAAGCTTCAGTGTTGGACTTGTTGTCTCGACAGGTTTTGCAGAGCCTTTGCATGAGTTCTGTCAGTGAAACTTGCGGTTTTTGCAAACGTTCTACACAGGTTTGGTACGAGGCATAAGACATACTTCCTCTAGCCCCGATAAATTGGCAATTCCAGGCAGCAGCAGCTTGTCCTGATGCGATGGCTGTTTCCAGAGCTTCCTGTGAAATGGTTTGCAGCGTTTGAAGTGTCTCTTTGCCCAGCCTGTGAATTAAGGTCGCACTACACCAATCCCCTGAACCCACTGCATCTGCGATATGAGGGACCGGAAGAGCTGGCAAGTGTCGCCCATTTTGGGCGTCTCCAGCACTTGGTTGATAACGGTATTGAAGCCCATCTTCTCCCAGAGTCTCTATTTCCAAAAGTGTATTGCGTTTTCCTTTGAGAAAAGGGGCCAATTGTTCGCGTTGTTCGATGGAGTGTTTGAGGATGTGCGTGAGTTGGAGTGCTTCGTAAAATTCGTCTTGAAGCTCCGACTTGACTCGAAAGGGTTCAAAAAAGAGCAAGGCACCTTTTGAGAGTGCCCACCTTGCCAGTTTGATGATACTTTTGGAGACCCTGTCGAAAAAGAAGATATCAGGTGAGGGGAGATCCTTCATAAGCTCTTCTGCAGCTTCTTCGGAAATAGCGCAGAAGCTGGGAGAACGCGTCTCGCAGACGGGACATCTTGGCGCAAAACGGTGCACGGGGATGTTGGAGTCTTCAACGCGTTCATTTCGTTGGCACACGATGGTGGCTGGTTTACGTGGATGCATGTGTAAAAATCGAGTGTCCACTTTCCAATGTTGAAGGTCTTGTGCTACAGCCAATCCCACCGCATCTTTTTCGAGACAACCAATGGGGATGGTGTCCCAACCTCCCAGGTATTTCAAAATCGATGAGACATTTCCGCAGGTCCCACCCGCAAAAAAAGTGGGAGGGCCACCTTCATTAAAAGGGAGAACGATATCCAATGGCATGTACCCAGTGGCGACCAGTGTAGCTTGTGGTGGTGTTGACATATTTTCACTCCATCACCCTTGTAGATCTGCTTTGTGCGAAAAAAAGAATGGACACAGTACACACCTCCTTTTATGATCAATTTATCCCATAGTGGATAGTTTTTATTCTATCTGTTTGAAAAGAAACGGTGTTTTTATGAGCAATAGCAAGGTTGATACGAACGAGACCATTGTGACCACACCATTCCAGCTCCCTGAAGGTGCAGACCAAACAGATGTGGGGGCTTTTGATGATACGTGTGGTCCCGATGACTCTGCTGTAAAGGAAGTCGTTTCTCAGAAGGAACGCCTTTCAGGAACAGCTGGCAGTGGGGAGACTTTTCCCATCTACGAAAGGTCAACTCTGAGTTCGAATGACATCCTCGAGAATTCGGATGAAAACGAAGTTATTGCTGGGCGTTATCGTGTCTTAGAGCTGCTTGGTGAAGGTGGAATGGGACGTGTCTACCGCGTCTTAGATATGCAGCTTGACGAGGTGGTTGCACTGAAACTTCTGCTTTCAGATGTGATTCAATCTGCCGAAACACTCCATCGTTTCAAACAAGAGGTCAAGCTTGCGCGCCGTGTGACGCACCGAAATGTCGCCAGAACCTACGATTTTGGTGAAAGTGGTGGAAGCTATTACCTGACCATGGAATTCATAGGAGGCGAATCACTGGCGCATCGGATTCAGCGCTCCGGCAGACTTTCTGTCTCTGATACCATTTCTCTTGCCTTGCAGATCTGTGAGGGTTTACAAGCCGCGCACCAGGTCGATATCGTCCATAGGGACTTAAAGCCAGAGAATATCCTCATCGAAGCAGGGGGTAGGGTGGTGCTTTCAGATTTCGGGATTGCTCGAGGTCGTTCGAATCGCACTGATTTGATGAAGACTGCCTCGAATATGGTGGTGGGAACGCCGGCTTATATGGCACCAGAGCAATTTGAAGGCAAACGGGATCTGGATGGGCGAGCGGATATCTACGCGTTTGGTTGCATTGTCTTCGAAATGCTGACAGGAAGCCGGGCGTGGGTTGGAGACAATTTGTTGGTATTGGCTACCAATCGATTCATCCTTCCTGCACCTGATCCCAGAGAACGAAAGGCCGATGTCCCTCATTATATGGCTGCATTGACCCAATGTTGCATGGCCAGGCAGCCTGAAGGTCGGTACAACAATGCACAGGAAGTCATCACCACACTACAACAGTTTTCAGCTCGTGATACTGGCTCATTTGAATACAGTGGATATACTGGCTCAAATCCCGGTGTGATGTACTCTTCCGGAGTTCACTCTAGCGCTTCATCCAGCTCCAGTGCATCCAATTTGCTGAAAACGCGCCCAGGGCAGATCACAGTGGCTGTTTTGCCTTTCCAAAACGAAGGGGTTTCCCAAGACGATTATCTTGCCAATGGTTTGATGGAGGATTTGATCGATACCCTATCTATGACCAGAGGCCTGAAGGTCCGGCCTGAAGGGATGGTTCGTCAGTATAAAGGACAGGAAATCCAAAATCCCCGAGATGTTGGTTATGCATTGGACGTAGAGATGTTGGTCTTGGGTTCCATGCAAAAAATGGGAGAGCAGATCCGTATCCGTGTTCGATTGATCTCCAGTCAAGATGGTGTGCAAAAGTGGGCCAAACGCTTTCAGTGTAAGACTTCTGAGTTGTTTTCTGTGTCTGACTCCATTGCTGAGAGTGTGGCAGAAGCCCTCACTGTAGAATTGGATCTTGGTGAAAGGGAAGCGCCTGATCCAGAAGCTGTGGATTTGTACCTTCGAGCCCGCTATGAATTGCGAGAACAATGGCACAACGAGATAGAGAAAGCTGTTGCGCTCTTCGATCAAGCTTTGGAGCGAGCACCCAATGATCCTCTCGTGGTGTCTGGAGCTGCTGTGGCACGTACACGTCAAGCATTTTCCGGAGCGATGGAATTGGATCCCATCTATCCTTCTGCGCGTCGTCTGGCAGAGCGAGCTTTGCAGCTGGCACCTGAAAGATCGGAATCTTTGTTTGCTATGGCAATGGTGCGTTATCTCGAACACAAGTGGGGAACAGCATTACAGCTTCTCCAGACCGCCATTCAGCTCAATCCTTCTTATGCAGATGCCCATGACCTGATGGGACGGATTTACCTGGATATCGGGCCCATCGAAAAAGCTGTGCGCCACCTGCGTTTTGCCATGACTTTGGTACCGAGCTTTATGAGCGCAAGATGGGATCTTGCTCGGGCGTACGCCTTTTTAGGACAATGGGGAGAAGTGAATACGCTCTTGTCTATGCCTGTCGAGAGACAACACGATTTCGATCTTTGCTTGCTTATCGTGATGCGGATGAATTTGTGGCAAAAGATCCCCCGTTTG
>Ga0213833_1001072_pt1 | contig 20963 bp, 28 predicted proteins | sample SWATP21_FD_160575 | JGI IMG/M metagenome (GOLD analysis project Ga0213833, IMG submission 160575) | Coastal seawater microbial communities from Marineland, Florida, United States - SWA TP2 #1 | ecosystem: Environmental > Aquatic > Marine > Coastal | place: USA: Florida | collected 2016-08-14 | reverse complement strand
TGGGTGTGGGTGTGGGTGTGGGTGTGGGTGTGGGTGGAGTCGGTGCCGGTGCCGGTGCCGGTGGGCGCTACGCACGGGCGCGTGCGTACAGTGCCGCGCCGGCGTTTGCGACGGCCACGCCCGCCGAGGAGGAGGTGGCGGTGATGGCGCTGGCGGGGGCCGCTGCGGAGGCCAAGAACAGCCGCGCCACGCGACTGTCACCCGTGTCTCCAGGCGCACCCCGTCCCCACCGTGAGATCATGGGCGGAACCCCGGGTTCTGCCGGGAGGGCGAGTGCGGATGCAGGCGCAGGTGTCGGCGCAGGTGTTGGCGCAGCGGGTGGTGGTGGGTATTCGAGATTTTCCCGACTCGTTCATGGGTACAGCCATGCAACCCCGCCGCCGCCACCGCCGCCGCCACCAGCGACGGCCCCGCGGAGTGCGTCTGCAGCGTTGGGGTATCATCGTGCCGTCCGTGGTGGTGCTGTGGGCAGCGGCGGCGGCGGCGGCGGCGGGATGGCAGCAGGTGTGTCGCAGACGCCGAGTCTCCACCACACCCACCACGGGCATCAACTGGCTTCTCCGCCCAGGCCCCAGCGCCCGCGCAGCCTGACGGTTGGGTGTCCGCCGGCGTTCGACCTGTTTGCGGAAGCAGAGAAGGTTGCGGCGGCGTCAGCGGGCACATCAGGAGAGGGGGGTAGAGGTCGTGTTGACACCGCGTTGGCGTTGCTTCTGTTGCTGCGCCGGGACGCATAACAGCCCGACGACACCATGGCACACACACAAGAAAAAAGTTGTGCCACTCCCTGGTCACCACCTGCGCTGCACCGCTGACAGCGATGGCTCTCTCTCTCTTCGCTGGCGTCCCGTTGTTCCTGCAGGCTTTGTGTTCGTCGTCTCCCCGCGTTGTGTCGTTCGTGTCTTCTGCCCCTTCCCCCACCTTTTCTTTGAAACGTGTTGTGAGTGCTGGGGGTAGGTGCTGTTCTGGCTGCGTCTGTCTGCCCTCTGATGGCATGCATCGCTGTCGCTTCGCCCACCCCAAACGCATTCCACTTCTCGACCTTGAGTCCTTGCTGCTCGTAGCTGCGCTCGCCAAAGGTCTCCGCATGATTATGCCACATCAAGTGAACCTAACATTGATTGTGCCCTTCATTCCACGCGCCACACCACAGAACAACATCCAATCAAACAAGGTCGGAGAATGGGTGCCGTCTCTTTGTTGCAGAAACAGGAGGCAAACACACGACAATATAACGAGGCAAGCGCGCACGCTTCACAAGACAGGCGTTGGCGCCATCCAACACATTGATGACTGGGGGCCACGACTCTACTCGATCTTCGTCACCATCTCCAACACCTTGTCTGAATCCTTGTCTTCGAGCAGGTCGAACAGAGAGCCGGTCTCGCCCTCGTACGTCACCTGTGGGTCCTTCGTCCACTCCACGATCGTCTTGTGCGGCACACCGCACGCCAGCAGGCCACGGCCAAACTCATCCAGCTCCACTTCGCGGTGCAACCAGTTCATGCGCTCCGCCAGGCCTTCCAACGGTGACGCTGAGGCGTGCAAGCCGTTGTCGCCGACGTTGGGCTCGGACTCGATGCCCAGCTCGCGGTAGTTCTCAAGGATCGCACGGCGCAGGGAGCCCTCCTCGGCGGTGGTGGGGTCCGTGGCGCCCAGGATCTTGTTGCGGAAGTCTTCCCAGCTCAGCCTGTCCGTGTGCCAGCGGATCACGAAGAAGGCGATGCGTGCGCCGGGAGTCGTGTAGGCGCTGCGCATCTGCATGTAGAAGCCGTTCATGACGAAGATGTCGCCGATCTTGCCGCAGTAGAACCCGCCACCAAACTTCAACAAGTTCTCTCCGCGCGTCAGCTTGGCCCAGCGCGCATCAAGCTCTGCGGCATCAATGCCGAGCTCCTTGCAAGCGTCTGCGGCGTTGAACACCTTGCCCTGCGCCAAAGCTTCGCCCCAGGACAGGCCAAATGCCTTCTGGAACGCGGCCTTGCCCTTGGCCGGAACGTTGAGCTCACTGGGTTTCAGCTTCACAGCCTTGGCGGCGATGGCACCGTCTGTGGTGGCTCAGCACACGAACACAAGCACACACGTGAGCGTGGGACACACTCCACACCAACATCAAGAAAGCACAAGCCAGCCGTACAGTGGTTGTCAATCAACATCTTGCGGTCGATCTCCTCGGCATTGATCAAGCCCTGCAGAGACACACGCATGCCAAGTCGCAGGAAGCGCTCGCGAACCATGTCCACAACCTTCTTGTTGCAGGCGGCGGGCTTCACGAAAACGAAGGCCTCCTGAGAAGCACCGGCAAAGTGGCGCTGCAGCTCCTTGATGTCCTCACTCAGGTTCAACGGGTCCTGGTCCTCAGTCAAAGCGTTGGGAAGCACACAGTCGGGGAGCTCCATGGCGTACGCACGCTCCCGGCGGTCCACAGACACGAACAGCGCTGCCGTCGCCGCAAGGCCAGCAGCTGCCCACACGGGCGCCTGGTTCCACGTGGCGGTCCGCACATGGGCGACAGTGCTGGCACAACGGCCGCGCACAGAGGCCACAGATGACACGCGACGAGTGAGGCGGGAGAACATGGCGACGGCGGGTGGCGAACGCTGCAACGGGTGGGTGTGTGCGGTGGTGGTGGTGGTTGATGTGCGCGACACGGCAAAATTGACGTGTGTCACACCAAATTACGACAAGTTCCCAAACGCAAGATGGGTCGTCTCTTTCAGCAAGCGGCACCGCGTCAAATCAAACACAAAAAACAAAGGAAACGCAACACAACAACCTTGGGAGGGAGCGGAGGGGGGCGGGGGCTGTGCTCGCTTTAGTAGTCATCGCCGCGTGAAACCACCTCCTTGCAAGTGGGTCTGCAGAAGCACGAACGTCAAGGACGGAGAAAGCCTCCTCCATACGACACATTCGACACATTGGCACCCCTTGCCACGCACCGCAAAATGATTGTGTGCTCGTACTGGGCCACGTAGCTACCAACGGTGTCGACCAAGGGTGGGTATGGGGTAACAAGTCCCTTGTTGCAAAGAGAGTTCAAAGCACCGAGGTACCGCGTCTGCTTGCCCTTTTGCCCATGCAAGAAGGCCGAGCCACCGTCTGAAAGCAACGCGCCCTCGTGAGATTCAGTTGCATAATAGAAGAGTACGGCGGGTGGAGGCGTAACACGTACCATCACGCTCAAGCCAGCGGCGGCAGAAAGCAAGGGTGCCAAAGGTCTTGTTGATGTGTGCCAGCAGCTGCTTCGCACGTGCCATGCGCAATGGCACGTGTGGGGCATCGAACGTTTTCATGTAGTGGGAGCACTCCATGTCTTCATACACTTTGGCGCGACCAGTCGAACCGAACGTTTCGATGGCAAACACCTCAAGTTCCTCCATTCGGGTCATGTCACCACCCTTGACAATGGGCACACTCTTTCCAGCATGGATTTGGTACGGGCCAATGGAGTGGCCGTTCAGGTTGCGAACAGACTTGACTGGAAAGCAGAGAACACACTCGTTACCATCCAGGTTCTCTCGGAACAGCTCTGTGGCCCACTACCCCACCACCAACGTACTTGGGTACACCTTGCCATCAAGCTCAAGCTCGTATGACTCCATGACCTCCTGAATTTCGGCGCCGATCTCGCCCAAGCATACGTCAATGCCAGCGGCCTGCACCAACGTGTGACCACAATGCAAGGGTGAGTTGCACTCTTCGGCTCGCCCAGCCGCCGCATTGAAGTGCAACGCACCTTGATACCCGCGTTGGTGGCTTCCTTAACAGACTGCAACAAAGGATCAAACTTGGGATCGAATGCGACGGTCCACGCGCAATCGATAATACGACCTGCAGCAGGAAGAATTGAGCCAATGCACCCATAGAAGCGAGGCGCCACACAAACGCTACGCACCGTTGATTTGGGTGCCAAAGTCAACCTTCATCACATCCGTCTCCTTCAACACTGTGTCATCACCAGCGTTTGGCGTGTAGTGTGCAGCAACGTGGTTCAAAGAGCAACCCGTCGGGAAGCCGATACCACGCTCCAAGCCGCGCTCTTGCACGAGCTCTCTGTTCTTGTTCTCCAAACGCTCGCACATGTCCGCCAGCTTGATGCCGGGCTTGATCCAGCTCTGTGCCCAACGTCGCACTTGGCGGTGGACCTCAGACCCTTCACGCAAGGTTTCATACCTAAAGCAAGACACACATGTCAGGGCGTGCCAACTGCAGCGACTCGCGCAACGTACAAGTCGGAGTGGAGGCGGTCGGTGTAGCGCTTCTCCTCAGACGTAACACGGAAGGTGTTGAAGTCGCCCGGCTGGTCTTGAATCTCACCCTCGGGGAACTTGCCGTCGGGGAAGAGCTCAGAGACCTGGACAGGCGCATTTGAACAAGCATGGATGACAGCTGTCAGTCACTGTCGCTCCAGTTGTCCGCTGAGCCACGCACGACGCACCGGCTTCGTTGGTGGTTCGGTTTGACCGTACTTCTTGTAGTAGTCAGTATAGCCATCCAAGAATCGGCACGGGGCCACTGTGCACGGGGCTGTACATTACACGCGAGCGCCCACGTCAGCACATGCAATTTGGCCGCAAACGGGGCAACAACACCAAACGCACGCCCGAAGTCTTGTTTCTCTTCTTCCTTCTTCCCACCTTCACCCTGGCCCTTCTTCTTCCTGCGGCGGCGCTTCTTCTTCTTCTTCCCACCTTCTGCGGCCTCTGTCGTGACGAATCGCGCATTCAGCACATCAGTGAACCAAGCACCACGACTGCCCGACAGCACACGCCTGCGGCACTCACCGCCATCTGCTGCCGTCTCTGCAGGCGCCGGGGCACCAGCTGCCGCTGACGCCTCCCTCTCAGCTTCCTTCTTCGCGCGCGCCTCGGCTGCCTTGCGAGCCTTTTGGCGCTTCTTCTTCAGACGCTTCTTCTCTGCCGCCGTCAGGGGCTTGGCATCAGCACTCGACTCCTCCGTTGTCAAGCCCGTCATGCCCTGTGTCACCTCAGCGACGGCTTCAGCCGCAGCTGCATTATCAGCCATGATGGAATTTGACACTAACAAAGGCGCACAGCGGTGGCTGCAAACACGTAACGTCGGGCAACAAGTCACAAATGGCGGGAGGATAGGTGGCACAACATGCACGCACAGCTGATAGAAGTGTTGAATATTCACATATTTGTTGATCTTTTCGCCTCGGCCGCTGGCTCAATTTTTTTTTGTTGGGCCACCCTCACGGGTGTTCCCACGTCAAGAGTTCGCCACACTTGGGTGTCCACTGGGGCCGGTCGTGCAACACTGAGGCTCTTCTAGGGGAGAGCCGTCTTGCGTCAGGTACTTTGGGTTGTTGGGGTGGGGTGCAGCGGCATTTCTAATGATTGTTGTGCGGTCGTGCAGCGCGCGCTTTTCCGGCAGTTGTCCGTGATACCATGGGCCACGGTCACAGCAAGGACGACGCGCGTGCACCAGCCAAGCGGACTCAAAAGCAGCAATCACATCAACAACACCACTCACACCACAACCAGCAGCAGCAACAGCAGCGGCAGGCCCCTGCGGATCGCCGCCACTCGGCACGAGAGCCGGGCGGGCACGAGAAGCGAGCAAAGGACCGCACTCCGGCCGCAGCCATGCCACAACCGGAAGCCGCGCGCCCACGTGCAGCTTCGACGTCCACACCTGCGTCAAATGCCAGTCAGCTGAACGATCGTGTGGCGTTGGTGAGTTGCGCGTGCGCAAGGTGCCGTTGGTGCCAGCCGCTTGGACGCTGTGCGCGTTGTGTTTTGTGCGTTTGGCGTGTTTTTCACGGGTGTTTTTGGCTGTATGTGGTGTGTGTCTGCGTGCATCGCATCGCAGAGGGGTCGCAACTTGTTTTGCACATTGCTTGATAACCGTGATGAGCAAGCCGAGCGCAAGCAAGCGGATGACCGACGCAGTGTTGCCAGGATGGGGCGCGGGTATCGCGTTCCGCGTGCCTTCATCGACCGATTTGAGTGGGGTGAGCTTGTTGGGTCTGGAGCATACTCATACGTCCAAAAGGCTGTGGACAAGCGAACTGGGATGAAAGTTGCCATCAAGTGCGTTCGCAAGGACCCTCTTGACCAAGACCTGTGCGATCAAATCGAAACCGAAGTGGAACTGCAATGCGAGGTGTGCAAGCACGAGAACATTGTCACGATCGTGGAGTTCATCAACACCCCCAGCATGTATTTCATTGTCATGGAGCTGCTCGAGGGCGACTTGTTGCGGACAATTGTGACCGAGACGCGGGCTGGGAAGTACTCCGAGCAAAAGGTGGGTGTGTGTGTTTGTCCCCCCGCCGCCTCGTTGTCCATGCGGTGACGTCGCACCTGGTTTTTTTTCGTGTTGTTTTGGTTTGTTTTGTCCGTTTCCAGGCCGCTGCGACCATCCGAGGCATGGCATCTGCTTTGAACGCATGCCATCAAGCAAACATTGCGCATCTTGACATCAAGCCAGACAATGTCCTGTTCTCAGAGGATGGCGTGTTGAAGCTTGCAGATTTTGGAATGGCCGCCAAGGTGCCCGTGTATCGTGATGTCGGCACCCCGCTATTTGTTGCTCCAGAGATTCTTCTGGAGGGCGAATGCGACACCAAGGCTGACATCTTCAGCCTGGGGGTTGTGTCATACATCCTGCTGTGTGGTTTCGCGCCGTGGGTTGAGGCTCGGACCCTGGACGACCTGAGCCATGCCATCAAGACCAACCGCTGGGACTTCTACAGCCCCTACTGGGACACCATCTCCGATGAGGCCAAGGACTTGGTCGCCAGCATGATGGATCCCGATCCACGCCGCCGGCCGACTGCTGTGCAGGTCATTGAGCACCCGTGGATTGTTTCGGCGTCCGCCAAGCCGTTCAACCGAGCTGTGCCGCGCCGTATCATCAGTCACGCCCGCCACGAGTTCGTCAAGCGAGCCAGTCGAGTGCACAAGTTCCAGAAGAAGAAAGCTGCGGCGAAGAAGCTGCGTGCTGGCACACGCGAGGCCATGAAAATGGCGTCCACGGCGCCACTGACGAAGCGACAGCGCGAGCAAGCTGCTGCTGCGGACACTGGTGTTGCTGCGCAGGTGGACGAAGCGGATGCGACCGTGTCCCCCGCCTCTGCCAACTCCGCCAACATGTCTGCGCGCTTGGACCGTACCCCAGCCGCGGTGACGATCACACCCAAGATCGTGTCGCGGTCCGCCAAGATCTCCACCAAGTCGTCGTTGCGTGGTCGTACGTCCAGCAGCAGCCGCGGCCGCGTCTCATTCTCCGCGCATGTGGTGGAGGTGGACAGCAACGCGGAGAAGCAGACCCGCGGCGTCAGGTTCGGTGACGATGACGCTGGTGCGGGTGGCGCCGGTGCGGGTGCCGGTGCTGGCGACGGTGCGGCGGTGGATAAGCACCGACTCACCGCCGGTGACCGCGCCGCCATGCGCGCACGCCGTGAGGAGGACAGGCGCAACCGCCAAGCAGCGGATCGCTCCCGCTGGGAGCGGCTACGCGAAACCTCTGCGCACCTGGTCGCCATGCGTGTCCAGGAGCTTGATGAAGCTGTCATTGATGATTTCGACTAGCCGCTGGAACGGGAGGGGAACCGAGGGGGGAAGCTGCCTATCGACCTGCCTGCGTTTGTTTTGTGCCTTCTCTCTGTTGTGTGTATGGCAGTGAGCGCGAGTGTAGCTTCTTTGTAGCTACAGGACGGTTTGTATGTCAGGCACCAATGAATCAATACAAACTGCCTGTACTTGCGTTTCACTCGCGTTACACTCCATGTTCGCTGCCTGTGCGGCTGGCGAAGCTGCGCTGGTTTCCCCTTCCGTGGTCAAGTTGCCAGTGACTTCCCCGTTTCGTTCAGACTTCGACTTCGGCCTTGCACAATCGTCCGTATTGTTCTAGTGGCTCTGTGAGATGACACCACACCAAACCATGTGTGCGTGAGATCGAAGGAGGTGCCGCACTGCACTGCACTGCACGGAGCGGAAACAAACGCTGCGCGGTGCAACTCGCACAGTGCAATGGCCTCGCCCGGGCCGCATCGTGGTTGGGATCATGGCCCATCCCCGCCACCATCCGCAGCACCTGAAGCGGACAGTGCGAGTGACACTGAAGAAAGGCGAAATAGACTCCGACCCCGGCACCAACGAGCTGTCGTGGGTGGTGTGCAGGCGGGTGTGGTGTCCTCTGGTACGTGTGAGCGGCATGTGGTTTGTTTGTTTTGTTTGTTTTGTTGCTTCGGTCCACCCTCACACCCCCAGCTGATGGCGCTCGTTGCGTGCAGCAGGTGATACCACATCTCCATGCAGTCATACTGCAGAAGTGAGTGTCGATGTGGTGGACAACCACAGCCCACAACCCACTGGATACGCGGCGTCGCTGTTGCTGGCAGCCACTCAAGCGAAGAAGCTGGCACAACGCGCCCGCGACAAGGTGAAGGAAATGACCCGTTCGCTGGAACCCAGTCTTGAACTCGGTGCGGTTGCGTGGTGTGCTCGCCGCTGGGGGCACTGAACACTTGCTCAGGTGTGATGCCGTTTGCCACGCTGCCGCCAGCGACGTACATGAAGCTCCTTTCTGAGCAAGACCGCGCCCTGCTGAAACGCATGTCGTGGCGAAGGTGTATGGCGCTTGCAGCGCGCCACGTGAACGCGACACTACGTGCGCAGGCGGGGCTGATGCCTCACAAACCCGGGGCTCAGGGCACGGACGGCTGGAGACGCGCGCTTGTGCTGTTCACCGCAGCACACCACAAGGCGCCTCGCAACCCTGCCCCGTTGGTGGAGCGAGCACGTGTGTTTGCGCGTGTCGCACACTGGTACGTCTACGCTGTGACGTGACGTGGGCATGCGGGTGTGTTCTATTGGGAGCGTTTCCTTTGCCCGCTGCGCAGTGCCATTGACCACGCACCCCACGTGCAGGGACCAATGCCTTGCTGACGCCAGTCGTATCTTGGAGCGCCATCCGAAGCACGTGGCTGCGCTCCTCCTTCGAGCAAAAGCCTGGGCACGGAGGCACGAGTTCAATTTGGCGTGCGTGCACAGTGTGTGTGTGTCTAGTGTGGGCGTGTGCACTTGCGCTGAACCTGTTTTGGTGTGGTGTGTGGTAGACACAACGACCTGAACACAGTGCACCTGTGCCACGAACGGGGCAACAAAAACGAAGAGTACGCGCTTCTTGTGACGGAGGCGGAGGTGCACCAGCTTCAAGGAAGCACAGAGCATGCAGCAATGCAGCTGGAGCAAGTTCGAGATCAGGCTGCGGAGGTGGGTTGAAGTGGTCGACGTAGGCGTCCACACGCGCCTGTCGCAGCGATGTCGCACCAATGCAGCCGTCGTGTAGGGTGCAACTTGTCCTTCCTAGACGAGTGACACGAACGCGGGGCGCGTTTTCACAGGATTGGCGACCGAGTTTGCAATTGGCGTACTTGTACATGAAAAGGGCACGACAGGCGCAGGTGGAAGCAAGCAAGCACCAACAACCACGCACAAGCCGCCACGGAAAGTCCACGGAACGGTCGGAGAGTGGGCAGTTTACAATGAAAGCAGTACAACACCTGGAAGACGCGGTGGGTAGACGTGCCATCGTGTGTGGTCACGGAAGGTCCAAGTGCGGCGCTGACACCTGGCTGCTGGCTGCAGATACTGAAGCACGTGCCATCGCCAAGTGTTGCTCATGTGCTGGGTGACCAACTTGTGGCCACCGGGAACCTTACCGCCGCTGTCAATCGAGTCACTGCGCTCATCCTTGACACCCTGCACACACATCCCGAAGTCTGGCGAAGACCATACCTTCAGGCAGCTGCAGAACGAGCCATCGCCGACCATGGACGATATTCACCTTTTCACGCTGATGACATCGCCGCCGTTGGAGCTACAGGGCAGCGTATTGAACCCGCCACCACTCCAACAGGTACATCCTCGCACCACCCGCACACATCCATACATGGCGTGGCGGAATTGACTGGACACATGGTGTTGTATGCAGATCCACCCAGAGGGGTGTCACCCGCCACCAGCGCGTCCAACGCCACTACAATTGAGGAAGCGGGTATTGGGGAAGGCACAACCAAGCCAAGCCAGCGGTGGTCCATGAAGCCCCCACTGGTGTCCAAGCTGACCATGGAAGCCTGGGCTGCGGGGCCACGCACGTCGCAGTCGTTTGTGCTTCGCTCTGCTCAGTCGTTCCACACGATCGTTGCAAACGCTGCCACACCGCGAGAAGATCCGCCGGTACGCTCCCTGCGCACTTGAGTATGTTTCCCGTGCGCTGTGTGTAAGGGTGGTGTGATGCGTGTTTGCTTCTTTGCACCCTACAGCTCCACTTGGGACCGCGCACGGTGGTGTCTGCGGTGCGGCCACCATCATCCGCCAACATGGGTGCCTCAATGGGTCGTCCTCCGTCATCGCTTCCATCGGCCGGGCTGGCGGACCCCGCAGAGGATGTGAACGAAGGTCGAGTGTCCTCGCTGGATGCGCTTATCAGTGCGTTGTTCACCCAGCGGGCCCGACTCTATGGGCTCATGTACTCCACGAGGACCCCCCTTGCGCCCAACCAAACGCCTGGGAAACGCGCTCCAGGCAAGGGTGGAAAGGTAAGGTGGTATGGGAGGACTGCACTTCCTCTGCTGGCTCAGTTCTCAATGACCCCCTCTCATCTTCCTGTTGCTATTTTCAGAAAGGGAAAGGAAAGGGAAATAAAGGGGGCGCTGGGTGAGTGCAGGCTACGAGCGAGGTTTGGAGTTGGACCTCATGCAAGACGCTTCCGGCATTGTGTGTCCATGGTACAGGTTGCAAGTGCCACTGAGTTTGGTGGCTGCTCTAGCGGATATCAATGAGGCTGTGCGGATTTTCCCGTCTAGCGCCCAAGCACGCTTGTACCGAGGAAACATCGTGGGCATGATTGCCCACGAGCGTGGCAAAGTAAAGGTGCGTGGTGACTGGTACACGTTGGGGTGGTTCTCCCCTCCTCACCACAAACCATGGATTGGATCTTGCCGGCAGTACCTGAGCACTGCAGACAAGGAAGTGGGACTGGCGCTGCACTCCGAGCCTCGACTCCTTCCCGCGTTGGAGCTTCGGGCCGGGTTTCGCCTGCGGCGCGCTGCGTTTAAGGAAGCGGTTCGGGATCTTACTGCCCTTGTGGCACTATCCCCAGGGACATCCCGTGCGTGGATGCAACTCGGTGTCCTGCAGCTGACCAGACTGCGGCAACCACGGGCCGCTGCGCTGTCGTTCACACGGGCACTGGGGTGCAACGGTCACACCCACCGGTATCGTGCCCACCTGTTGCGGGCGCAGGCGTATGTGCAACAGCACCGGTTCGAAGAAGCAGCTGTGGACTGTAGAAAGTGCGTGTGACGCAAACCCCAGCTGTGGTTGCGTGTACACGTCGCCGGAGTGTGTCTTCTGTTTCTTTCTCTGACGCCGTTCGTCGCGGTATCTCAATTCTGTGTCTCTTGTCTCTGTCCCCATATTCCTACCTGCGATGCAACAGAGCTGTCCACTTGCTACCACAGCAACCTTGGGCTCACCTGCTACTTGGTACATTGCTGTGCCGCAACGGAGAGGTGCGATCACGACTTTCTCCCCATGCATTTTGGCTCGCCTGATGCCCACATTCTGCCGTGTGTGACGGGTCTGTACAGTACCCCAAGGCGCTTCGTTCTTGCATCGCCTACGTGACAGCATGTCCCAGAAACCTGCTCACCACTACTCGACGCGGAAACGCCTACAAGGTAGAAGCGGGGCTCATGCCCTTGTGTTTCGGTAATTGTCACTTGTCTTGACGAGTGAACGCGCTACTTTAGGCTCTCCGCCAGTTCCAAGACGCACTCACCTTTCTACGAAACGCCGTGTCCCGCAGTCCGACAGTGCGAGGAATGGTGCTGCTAGCCGAAACTCAACGCGCCATGGGTATGTTGCAGTGTCGGACGTACCACGATTGAATCGGTGCCGTTTCACCCCGTTGCAACAGGTGATCTGCAGGGCGCAAACGACACATGCAACAAGTGCAAAACGTTGTTGCAGTCACAGAACATTGAACATGTTGGAGCCAGCACACCCGGGACTCGGTCTCTGCTGCCATTGACCAGTCGGAAGCGGCTTCTATCGTCACGGTGCGTGTAACGGTTGTGGATTGAATGGCAACCATGCTGCGTTGCTCACCACGGTCGCATCCCAGGTTTGTCTCGCTGAGTAGAATGCTCAACTCTTTGGGCCGGTACGTGCACCGCGTTGCGTGCAGTGCGCGGTTTGAGTGACGTGGGCCTTCCTTTTGCTCTGCAGACACAGTGAAGCTCTCCAACTTCTTGACGAGGTGATTAACACACACCCCTCAAGATTTCCCTTGCGCACTCACCAACTCACACGCCACTGCAACCAGTGCTCGCTATCGTAGCGTGGGGGCACGGATTTCTCACCTGTGAGTTGCCCTTGCTCAGGCACAGGAGATTCATCCCACGTCCGCAACAGCACTCGCCACACGCGGCCTGACGCGCGTCATGCATTGCATTCACAACCACTCTGTCCTGGCTCGCCGCACTGGCCGTCGCACCAGCAAGTTTGGGCTGGGGTATGCCTCGTCCACTCCCGTGACGACGGATGTTGCAGGGAGTGGGTCGAATGGGTCGCCGTCCCCACGCCCACCGAGTGAGCTACGGTCTGCTGACATGTCCAATCCCAGCAACTCTTCGCGCCTTCACTCAGCACACGCCAGGCGTCAAACGATTGCCTCCCGCGCCCGTCGCATTAGTCGCATTCAGAACTTTGGGGCGTATGCCCAGGCTCGTGTCTCATCGACGGTGCCGAGCTCGGCAAGCGATACCAACGCGGAGGAGGTTGAAGCTGCTTCTTCTCGGCCTCTGCGCCACTCAGGTTGGTCAACGACAGCGATGCGTCGCTGGTGTACGCGTGTAACGCTGCTGTTGCCTGTGACTCAGATGGCAACCTCCACGACCTTTGGACTGTGGGGAAAACACATGAGTTGGGGCAAACGCTGGAGCTGGAGGTGGGTGGAGCAGCTACCCCAATCGCTGCGTGCACAAACCAACAACCATGGCTGACGGCTTGTGTCGTGTCGTGTCACTTTGCCCGTGTGGGACAATGGCAGCAACGTCCCTGGGGCCCTTCCACACGATCACGCCACTCCAAAACGCCTGGCAGTCGGGCTGGGAAGCGAGGAAAGAAGAAAGCCAAGGGCAAAAAGAAGAAGGGGAAAGGAAAGAAGGGGAAACCGACTGGGAAAACCAGCACTCTCGCGGCACTTGTGGTGCCCCCCTCCGCCTGGTGGAAAACAGCGTGGGAAGACTTCAGCAAGAGCATCGATCTCCAGGTGAGTCATGCGCTGTTCGTGGAAAACTCATGGGCGCTGTGGTCACGTGCTTGATCGTGTGTGAATGTGTCGTGCGGCACCAGGAGTCTGTGGAAACATACTTGAACAGAGGGCAGCTGTTTGTTATGGCGGGACGCTGGGATCATGCCCTGTGGGACTTCTCGTGCGCGTTGAAGTTGAACAACGACTGTGTTGTGGCCTATATCAACAGAGGTCCGGGTTACTGCGGTGGTGAATAGAGTTGCCGTCCCCCCCATTCGGACTCACTGGCGCGAGAGCACATGGGTCGTGGGAAATTGTGAATGTGTGTCACAGGTGCTGTTCACGCGCAATTGCAAGAGCCAACGAAGGCGCTAGTTGACTTCAATGAGGCTCTGAAGCGGTCTCCAAGATCAACGCCCGCGCTGGTGAACGCGGCCATGAGCCAACACCTGCTTGGAGATGTGGCAGCGGCGTGGGAGACGTACTTGCTGGCTCAGAAAGCATGTGATGCAGCCGTGATTGCACGAAACACTGGCGCAGCATTGCTGTGCATGGGAAAACCGTCCCAGGGTGCGTGGAAGACGTGATGCTGGCTGCTTTGTATGCTTTGTATGCTTTGTATGCTTTTCTGGGTTCAAATCTAACGTTTGTCGCGGCTCGCAGCTATCACGCACCTTGCCAATGCGCTCGAGTTCACGGATGCCCACGATGTGTCCGTGCAGTGCGGAATCGCTAAGGCAACCCTCCAGGCCGGTAGCCCTTTTGACGCATTGAAACAGTTCAGCACGGCAATCGAGATGGATCCTCGCTCCGCTGTTGCTTTTGTCGGCAGAGGGTGCGTGCTGCATGTGCTTCGTGTAGTTGCGCGTTGCACACACACGGTTGAGTGGGGTGTATTCCCCTCCTCATCCTCACAAGCACCACGGTCCTGTGCCCGCTTCCACACAGGAACGTGCTGCTGCACTTGGCTCTGGAGAGCTTTTGTCGCCCCCTGCACAGCGTTCACACCGCAAGTCAGACCCAAGCCGATCGCGCCGCTGCAGTGGCGGCAGTGGAGGCTGATGACGCGTTGTCTGACTGTGCGGACAGTACAGACCTAGGAAACGACGACCCAGCCCATGCAGTGGCCATGGCTATCGCAGCAAGTCTCCCGGCGGCACGCGAAGTCGCAAGGCGCCGCGAAGCAGCCAGAATTCGTTCGTCCTCTGCCTCGCAGGCGAAGGTAGAGACGATGGACGCCGCGCAGTGGCTTCACATGGCGACCCGCGACTACCAATGCGCCTTGCGGTTGCATCCGTACTGCGCTCCTGCCCGGTTGAATCTGGCAGTGGCACTGCTGGTGCAAGGGAAGTACCGAGCAGCACGGAGGCAGCTGGCTGCGTTTGAAGGGGTGGTGGACCCTGCCAGCGCCATTCGCATCAAGGTGCCGGCGAAGGCTGTGTGTGTGCATGTGCATGTGTATTGTGTGGGGTTCATCGCTGTGGATAGTGCGTGGGTGCAGGGTTGGTCACATTGATTGTTTCCCTTTCTGTGCAGGAGGAAAAGGCCGTGGCAATCGCGGACATGGCTAGGCAGTGGGGTGGAAGCGTCCACACGCGAACAGCTCAAGACGGTATGAAGCTGGTGAGACCGAAAGACAGAGCTGCCTTGTTCGTTTCCGCGCACTGGTTGTTTGGAAGTGTCGCTCTCCTCACCCCACTGCCTACATGCCAAACTTACTCACTCGGACCACCAGGCACGAGTTTCTGGGTGTACTGTTGCTCGCGGAGGGAAAACCCGCGGCCGCCATTCGAGAACTGGTCACGGCACAAGAAGCTGCTTCGCATGCCGGCTCCCACCACGCCACACATGTCTCTGAGTGGGCAGCCACCGAAGGGAAGGACATCGCCGCGGCCTTCGGGACGGCTACCTTGAGCGCGGGTACGCTCAAAGGCAACGCCTTGCTTCGCCAACGTGCAGCGACCCGCGATTTGGTTCGGTTTCGGGCCGATGCGGTGGCGGCACAGCGTATGGCGAGCATTCTATGTAACCAGGTGAGCCGTGACTGTGTGCTAGGGTTCAGTTCGTGCGCGACCCGGTCTGCTAGTGATTTGGTTGTGTGTCCCACGCATCATTCATTTGCACTTGTGATGTTGTTTCTCACTGTCACGCACGTGTGGTGTCTGCCACCCTTCTGCACTGCATGTGTATGTCGCCATGACAGGGTGCTGTCATTGCCCATCGCGGGGGGAACCCGTTGCACGAGCTCCTTGCAGCGCACACGTGCTTTCCAGCGTGGCCCATCTGGCACAACGCTGCCTCACAGCTCCTCAAAAGTGGAAAGCCCCGCCCGGCTATGGCCATTCTCTCCAAGGCGGTCCAGGCGGCGCCTGACGTGGCACTGCTGCGACACAATCTGGCCGTTGCAGTGGCCATGGCCCAAGGATCCCCTGTGGTACTCCCGTTCCATGCCCATGCTCACGTCCACGTCCACGCCGCCGTGCCAGCTGCTGCTGCTGCTGCTGCTACGACTACCACTACTACTGCTACTGCTGCTGCTGCGGCTGTTGCTGTTGCTGATGGCGGTTCGGGCGCAGCTCACCCGGGTGAGAAGAAGGTCACGACGCAGTCAGGATCGCGGTACGGCGAGGGCGGGCGAGATGTGGGCACGCTGGGGCTTGCACGGGCGCTGCAGGAAGTCCATGTCGCGCTCGCGCTGCAGCCGGCTCTTGCAGAGTCGCATCGGAATGCTGCTGCTGTCCACCGAAAGTTGAACCAGCTTGGGGCGGCGGTGGATGATCTAAGCCAGGTACGTGGGGCGGGTGGGCGGTCGGCGCAAGTGAAATGGTGTGTGGCGCGCACTTGTGCCCTCACTGGCCGTTTTTCGTAGGCTGTTCGATTGCGACCCACGGATCCACAAGTGTACAAGGAACGGGCCGCGATTCTAGCCATGCGGCACGAGGTTGCTGAAGCGGTGGCAGATTACGGTGCAGCCATGGCGTTGGTGGATGGCCATGTGTAGACAGCGACGGCCTCCTACCACTTCGACTATTATTGTGAGCAAAGCACCCTTTCAACCCAATCAAACACTATCATGACTGCTCGTGTACCCGTTGCTGACTTGGTTTTTGTCTGTGCTCGGCGTTAAAGCACTGTGGCAATGGCAAACCCGTCGTAGCCTTTGGATCCTACCGTTTGCACAGCCGTACCATCCAATCGTGGATGTTCCTCGATATAATCCAAGCTGTCACGTACGCCACGCACAGCGGCATCTTTGCTCTTGGCGTCAACGACAGCACCATTGCGCACAACGTTGTCCAGAACCATGACGGTGCCAGGCCGTGACAATTTCAGCGCACCCTCCACATAGTTGCGGTTGTTGGGTTTGTCGGCGTCGATAAACACAAAGTCAAACGGTGCCACCTGCTCCTCTGCCAATTGGCGCAGCACATCAACACCGGTTCCGCACCTCACTCGAACAACTTCAGTCAGCCCAGCGGCCTCAATATTTTCTTCAGCCACAGACACATGCAGCGGCTCCGACTCAACAGTTGTCACATGCCCGTTCTCGAATCGAGCCGCTTCACGCCCGAGCCAAATTGAGGAGTACCCACCCAGAGTGCCAACTTCAAGAATACGCTTTGCACGGGTCATCCTCGCAAGAATCGCGAGCATCTTCCCGTGGCAAGGTGACACGGCAATCCATGGCAGCCCAGCTTTGTCGCTTTGGTCCAGAGCTCGTTGCGGCGCCTGCAAGCACCATCATCATATCAAATGAGCAACATCCACAAGCAGCCACCAGCCCGTTTCAGGGTTGAGAACACACCTTGTTTTCAGCATGTGGTAGGAACTTTGACTCGAAGTACGTGTCTACATGCTTCCATGTGGGCAGATCCGCGTTGGTGGCCTGTGACGGTGTTTGCGCTGCCGGGACCACTGAGGCGAACCGCGCTGACCGTGGCTGGAGAGGAAAGCGAAGACGCGTGCGCGTGGCACGCGTTACCCTGGCCAACATTGGTACGAACGGCACTGTTGTGCTTGTTTGTCTCACGTTTGTCTTTGCGTGTTCTCTGGTGCCGGCGGTGTGTTATGTTGGAGATTCGGATGACGCGTTCCAGTTTGCGGGATCGTCACTGTTTCAAGACTTTTGTGGCAAGTTGTCATTTTCACAATCAAGAAACCCCACGGACACAACAGCTTGCGCGGGAAAACGCTCGCAGTTGTGCAGACGTTCACGGATTGTGCATGATGGACGTGGTATCCACACCAGCTGCCTCACCGGAGCCCTCAAAGGACGTGCCCATGGAGCATGATAGCGCTAGCAAGCCAGTGGTAGCCAAGAAAGCGTCTCCCAAGCGACGCGCATCGAAGAAACGCAAGCGCGCCAAGAAGGACCCGAACATGCCCAAACGTGGTCTCAGCTCGTACATGTTCTTTGCCAAAGAGTACCGCCCCAAACTGTTGAAAGAGGACCCCTCGTTGTCCATTGGTGACGTTGGCAAGAAAACCGGTGCCAAATGGAAGGAAATGACGAACGAAGACAAAGAGGTGCGTGTTTGGCCCAGGGCGGCGTGTGGTGCTGTTGTGTGCGGAGCTGACGCGCCCGTGTTCCAAGCAGCCGTACGCAAAGCTGGCGGCGGAAGACAAGCTTCGCTATCAACGCGAAATGGAGCAGTACACCCCTCCTGAGGCATCACCTGAGGTGGCCAGCCCAGCTGCGTCGAAGAAGGCAGTGTCCAAGAAGTCGAAGACGCCGTCCAAGAAATCGAACACTCGGGTCAAGTCACCCTCCGGCAAGCAAGGGGCGAATCAACGGGGCATCATGTGCGTAGGATGGGCTTGGCACTGTGAAAGTGCTCGTAGTCGGTCACCAGTGTGGTGCCTCGGGATGCTGTCCTCTCAGGTCGTTCTTCTCCAAGCGGGTTCCTGGCGCGAGTCCCAAGCCTGTTGCCAAGAAAACTGTGGTTGCCAAGTCGCCGCGCCAGGACCAACAGCAGGACCAAGGTGGGAAGGCTGTGACAAAGGAGGTGGAAGTTGAGGCTGCAGACTCCGCCGCTGAGCCCGTGTCTACAACGCGCGAGTCCAAGGTTTCCCGTGGGTTTGGATCGCCCACCACGCCGAGTGTACAAGCAGCCAGCGACCCGAAGAGTGGCGAATCGTTCGACGACGTGGCCGATTCACCACGTCCTACGAAGAAGCAGCGACGACGTGCGGTGGTCGAGTCTTCTGACGACGAGGACGAAGATGCCAGCGCGGACACCGAGATGGTGGCGGATGCAGACGACACACCGACCGCCGCAACGAAGGAGGACACGTCCGATCCAGCACAGAAGGAGGATGACACGGATGTGTCCATGGTTCCCAACAACGCAGCATCTCCGCCCGACAGCGATGTTGCATCCACGCCAGTTGCCGTGAAGCCCGTGCCCATGTCGACGTCCAAGCCCAAGCCCAAACCCAAGGCCAAGGCAACCACGTCCTTCTTCACGTCGAAGAAGGCAAGCTCCAAGCCCCAGGTGGAGTTGACAGAGGATGAGGTGAAGAAGCTGTTTGTGTCAGACAAGAAGGGTCGGTTCAGCCCGGCGAAACGGACCCCGTGGAAGACAGGACAAGCGTGCGTACCACGCGTCTTTTGTCTGATGTGATGCGACGTGTTGCAGTCGCGTTGACGGGACTTGGGTGGGTGGTGGTGTGTGGTGGCGTGTCGTTTGTGGTTGGCGGAACAGCGTTCCCTATGAAGCTCTGGCCAACTGCTTTTTCGCCATTGGCAGCACGACCAAGCGGTTGGAGAAGGAGGATATTCTGTGCAACTTTTTGCGTTGCGTAATCGCAACGTCCCCCCAGGACTTGTTGGTGTGTGTGAACATGGCCGCCAACCGACTTGCTCCTGCCTTCGATGGTGTGGAGATCGGAATCGGCGACAGCATCATGATCAAGGCAATTGTTGAGGTGCGACTGCTGCTGGCGTGTGTTTCGCTGGGAACGGGCTCACCACTTGTTGGTTGTTTCATCCCAACGGCACAGTGCACGGGGCGCAAGAAGAGGGACGTCAAGGCACAGGTGCACAAGTTGGGCGACTTGGGTCTCGTGGCGGAGGCATCGAAAGCCAAGCAGGCAGTGCTGTTCACACCAGCACGGTTGACCGTCAAGAAGGTGTTTGACACCCTGTTTGCGTTGGCGAACATGACAGGGAACAAGTCACAAAACAAGAAGGTGGGAATCGCGTGTGTGTTGGGGAGGACGAGAGGTGTGCTTCCTGTGCTCCCACCCTTACCTTCATGTGGCTGTGTTGCGCTGTGGTAGCTCGCGTCCATCCGCAAGATGATGGTGGCGTGCAAGGGCAAAGAGGCCCGCTACCTTGTGCGGGGCTTGCAGGGCAAGCTTCGCATCGGCCTTGCAGAGCGCACAGTGTTGACGGCGCTGGCACAAGCCGTGACGTTGACGCCGCCCACCCCGGAAAGCGGAGTGGGGGAGGACTACGAACCCATCGACGACCTGCGCACCACCATGTCTGCGGACAAGGTGTCCGCACTGCTGGAGAAAAACGACGTCGCGCTGAAGCAAGCACACAGCGAGATGCCCACATACACGGCGCTGATTGGGGCGTTGCTGCACGGTGGGATCGAGGAAATGAAAAAGCGGTGCACCTTGCGCCCTGGCATCCCGGTGTCGCCCATGCTTGCGAAACCCACGCGCGGTGTGTCGCAGGTGTTGGACCGGTTTGCCAACATCCGGTTTGTGTGCGAGTGGAAGTATGACGGCGAGCGCGGGCAAATACACTGCCTCCCGGATGGGACAGTGAAGCTGTTTAGCCGTAGCTCCGAGGACAGCACCCCGAAGTTCCCCGACGTTGCTGCCTTCATCCCCGAGGTGCGTTTGTGTTTGTGGGAGCCCACACACTGGCACACTTGGTTTACCGTCCGTCTTCATTGCTCGTTCCACGCTTCCAAGCAGGCATGCAACGAAGGCACCAAGTCGTTTGTGCTGGACGGTGAGATTGTGGCCTTTGATCGCAAGCAGAACGCGATTCTTCCTTTCCAGCAACTGTCCACTCGCGCACGCAAGGGTGCCACGGTGGAGAACATCACCATTCAAGTCATGTATGTGGTGTTTGACATCTTGTACCTCAATGGAAAGGTACGCCACGCTCGCGCGTGTGTGTGTTGGGTATGTGTGTTATGAAAGTGGCGAGCGCTTTCTCACCTGCTTCTGTGTTGTGGTTGATTGTGAACTTGGTATCCTCTTGCGTCTGCGTCCCCCCATGCATAGTCTTTGTTGCACGAAACGTTGGAGGAGCGCAAGCGCTTGCTCGCTGCCTCCTTTCACGACGTCCCGGGAAAGTTCCAGTTCGCGGAAGCGCTGCAGTGCTCCGAGCTGGATGAAATCCAGGCGTTCTTGGAGAAGGCTGTCAAAGGCAACTGTGAGGGCCTCATGGTGAAAACACTCGTCGAAAACAGCATGTACGAACCCACCAAGCGCTCCTTTAACTGGTTGAAGCTGAAACGCGACTACATGGACGGACTGGCCGACTCCTTTGACTTGGTGCCCATTGGCGGGTACCTTGGGAAGGGAAAGCGTGCTGGTGTGTACGGTGCGTATCTGCTGGCGACGTACAGCGAAGACGACGAGGAGTTCCAAGCCATCACGAAGGTGCGACACATCGCATCGCTCACACGGCATGCTTCGCACTCATG
>Ga0213833_1001070_pt1 | contig 21001 bp, 10 predicted proteins | sample SWATP21_FD_160575 | JGI IMG/M metagenome (GOLD analysis project Ga0213833, IMG submission 160575) | Coastal seawater microbial communities from Marineland, Florida, United States - SWA TP2 #1 | ecosystem: Environmental > Aquatic > Marine > Coastal | place: USA: Florida | collected 2016-08-14 | reverse complement strand
ATGGCCACATATCCTAAGCCAGCGGTAATGACAAGTCCGAAAACGGACGATATGGTATTGGTTCTGTGTTGTCCGATTCCGGCAAAAAAGTGACTTAGCGCATTGGAGTAGCTCATCGCCAAAATACCCAGCGACAATAGCGCAAAATGAGATTTTATTTCATCGAATTCTGCCCCAAAAACACGTCCGTACAGAGTTTCAGGAATAACCAGAAGGACGATAATTCCCAAAGCTGTTACCGTGTAGTTCAGCTTTCCTAGCTTAAGAGACATGGACAGCCCTTTTCGCTCATCGCTTAGGTTAGATACCTTGGCATATTGAACAGTGCTGACACTACGGGCAAATTGCCACAATGCCTCACTCACCTGAAGGGCAGCGCTGTAGATTCCGATTCTGATTAATGCCAGGCTTGGTGGATGCACCATAAGTTCCAGAAAATAGAAACTCAACCTGTAGTTCAGCAGTTGGGCAATATTGCCGATTTGAACAAGCGAACCATATGTGAGGCAGGCAGAAAGCGCTTTGCTCCAAGAAGCTTCCACATCTGCGCTTTTAGGCATTTGTTTCCTTGAGGCAATTAGCGTGATAGCTGACATGAGAAACGTAATGCTAAGACTGGCTCCGTAGGCTTGTGAAAACGACACGAATCCGAAATCTCCACCCTGATTCCAGAAAAACAGAAGTAGAAATACTGTTGTCGCACCTTTCAGAATTTGCAACCAGTTGTTTGACTTGATTTGCTCATAACCGAGTAGCAGCATGAAGTGTGTAGCTATCAGACACTCCAGTAAACTAAAGAAGAAAAACTCACCGGCAGACAAGGAAGATGGCAGAAAGCCTGCTTCAACCACTACCGTGACGATAAGAGCAGTTAAGATACTCCACCCGTAGTTTATTATGAGCAGATTTCTGAACGAAAACCTCGGAACGAGATAGACAAGAGATGGCCCTCCAAACAGACTTCCAAAAATGGAAGCAATGCTTAGGTTTAGAATAAGCAGACTGATTTCTCCTTTTATCTCTGCACCCATTAGTCGGGTCGTGATTAGCAGAAGTATCAGGCTAAATAACGATGTGGTAAACCTGCTTCCCAGGGTATGAATGAGCTGCTTAACCAAGAGATAAATGCTTTTCGACCGCCTTCATTATTTCAGAAGCGGTAATCAGGTTTAAGCACTTAAAGTCTGCGCACATAGAAGGCGTTTCCGTTTTCGAGATGTTTGGAGCTATCCATCTGCTGCACGGATGGCAATCGAGCTTGTGATGAATAATAAAGTGCTTCCTGGTGTTAATCTCTTGCCAGCCATAGTGCACCGGGTCTGAACCACCCCAAATAGTCAGTGTTGGAATACCAAGACATCCCGCCAGGTGTAGCATCATGCTATCGTTGCCTATGTGCGCCTTAGCACCGCTCACGATACCAGGTAATTCAGCTAATTGCGTTTTTCCGATCAGATTTTCAATCCGCTCATTTGAATTGATCTGATCTGAGATTTCCTGCTCAGATTCATCACCGATTAGTTTGATTTGAACATCGGGGTAGGTAGCCAGGATCTTCTCCATTACTTCGAGCCAGATGGGTAGGGGAAGTGTTTTCCATGGGGCAATGTTGTTTCCGCTTCCCAATTGCAGCGTAATGTAGTTGGCCTTAGAGCTTGGGTTGGCGGCCGTTACCGAGAAGTGTTCTTCTGATAGTTGGTCTTCGGGGAAGTTTGGAACTTCAAATCGGAGATATTGAACGGCCTCGTGTATGTCTTTTAATGGTGGCTTGAAATCAATCTTTGAGGCAAACGTCTTTGGCAGTTTTCTGGGAACCTGATTGGTGACAATTCTTTTGCTAATCAGGTGAGACAAGACAATGTTAGCTCGGGTAGCCGCAAAATAATCGAGGAAAATGGCATCGAACTTCTTTCTAAAAAGTTGGGCATGTCGAATCCACTCAATACTCGAATCCAGAATAATGATGTCCTTAAACAGAGAGGTCTCGAATCCATCAAAAATCTCTGAGGCCCCAAAAGGCGATGTACTAATGGCAGTTACATTTCCTTTCTTGTTGAGCTCTTTAATGAGCGGAACAAGTAGCAGCGCATTTCCGATACCAGATGATATGAATACGGCAAATCTCAAAAACGATTGTTGGATAAAGAGAACCGCAATCTAAGCGAATTTCCAATGACCACTACATCACTAAACGCCATAGAGAGTGCGGCCAACATGGGATCTAGGTAACCGAAAGCGGCCAGCGGAATAGCTATGATGTTGTATGCAAAGGCCCAGAATAGGTTTTGCTTAATGACACGGACAATTTTTTTGGATAGCCGAAATAGTCTGGGAATTTGCTCAAGAGATTCATCGAGCAATACGACTCCGGCACTCTTTGACGCCAGCGCATTTCTCATGCCCATGCTGATGCCAACATCTGATGCTGCCAGGGCAGGGGCATCATTTATTCCGTCACCAATCATCACCGTTTTTCCATCTTGCTTTAACGTGTCAATTTCCCGAAGCTTTTCGGATGGCATCAATCTAAACTGAAAAGAAGAGATGCCAAGCTTGTTGGCAAACGACTTCGTTTTCTTTTCATTGTCTCCGCTTAATATATGAATGCTAAAACCAGCCGATTTCAGTGCATTAATCTGGCTGGAAGCCTCGGGCTTAATGCTGTCTCTTACACCAAATGAAGCCACGATGGTGTCATCGACCTTTAAGTATAGGTCTGCATCTGACGAAGTTGTTTTTACAAACATTTCAGATCCGAACTGCACACTTTTACCGTTCCACAAAGCTTGTAGTCCGAGGCCGGTTACTTCTTCTACGTTGTCAAGTTCTGCTGCTGGCAGCTCTTCTGTTAAGCGTAGAAAGGGCTCAGCCAGTGGGTGATTAGAGTGTTGCTCAAGTGCCTTTACAATGGACCACATGTCAGATTGATCAAACTCAGGGTGTAACTCCAGCAAGACCACATCCAGCTCTCCAGTTGATAGTGTGCCAGTTTTGTCAAATACGAGGTGTTTCACCTTGGTTAGCTCTTCGAAAATCGAAGCGCGCTTCAAGATAATTCTGTTTCTGGCGCTGACACCTAGTCCTACACTCACAGCTGTGGGAGTAGCCAACCCCATTGCACATGGACAGGCGATAACTAACACAGCAATAGATCGAAGCAGTGAGTTGGTAAATCCAACGTCAAGCATTGAGTAGTTGACAACAAAAGCCAGAACTGCAAGCACCAGAATGGTCGGAACAAACCACGAGCTGATTTTATCGGCCAGGCGCTGAACATCTGGTTTATCGAGCCTGCTTTGCTTAACCAGATTTACGATTTGACCAATCGTACTCTCCTGCCCAACCCGCGTTACTTTCAACGTGGCATTTCCAGAGACAATGATACTTCCAGCATATGCTGAAGCATCTTTTTCTTTCGAAACCGGCTCAGCTTCACCTGTTAACATAGACTCGTCTACCCGAAGGTTGCCGTGGAGTAATATGCCATCTGCCGGAATTTTGTCTCCGGTGTTTACCAATATAAGGTCATCGAGTTGTAGCGTATCGGCATTCACCACAACCAGATCCTGAACCAACCCGTTTTGCACGAGTTTTTTTGCCTTCGAGGGCTTTAGCTTAAATAACTCGCGTAACTCAGTGGTTGTTTTCTTGACGGTGCGGTTTTCAATTACGTATCCGAGAAGAACCAGTGTGATAATAGTAGCTGTGGTCTCAAAGAAGAGAAAATCGTGCGCGTGATCAGTTCGGAATAGCATGCCATAGATGCTATAGGCAAACGCACTACTTGAACCCAGGAACACAAGAACATCCATGTTCAGGTTTCGGCTTTTCACGCTTTCCAGTGCACTTTTTCCGAATTGGAGTACACCGATCACAAAAACGGGAAGGCAGAGTATGAATTGAACCCAAGGAGTATTGAGCATATGCTCATGCGGCAAAAACATATGGCTCATCAGTGCAGCTGCAAAGGGCAGAGAAATCAAGAACTTCTTTTCTATAGGGCTGACCTTTCCTGTGTCTATGGTCTCAATCTGGTCTGTGCTGGTTGGGTATCCCGCTTTGTTTAATCGCTTGATGAGGCGATCCAGGTTGACTGACTCGTTTTCAAACGAAGCTTCTCCCATCAGATAGTCCACATGCACGTTTTTTCCGCCTTCAAGGTTGATAATGCCATCCACGGTAGAAGCGCAGTGGTTGCACGTCATGCCTTCGATTTTCAAGGAGATAGGAGTATCCGACATAGATGAGATTAAAAAAATCATTCAAAAATGGCGATTCCTGTTTTGCAATTCAAACGAACTTTTACTTTTGCGTCCCTTTTTTAGGAAAGGGAATTGAAATGGTGGTTGTAGCTCAGTTGGTTAGAGCGCCTGATTGTGGTTCAGGAGGTCGTGGGTTCGAGACCCATCTTCCACCCAAAAGCCGAAAGGTACGCTAGTCGTAGCCTTTCGGCTTTTTTATTGATTTTTTTGTTGCCGATTTGCTATTGGAAATCAACGTTTTTTCGGCTCTGTGTTACATGGGTGTGTTACATGAGAGTCATTTTAACCTCTAATTTTGACGGGCATTCTTGAAGTCCTATTTCTTGCTTTTTTGAGCTAGGAAAGCTTGAAGGTGAGCTACGTCAAACAGATTAACTCGACTCAGCTGTCGTGCCGTTTCAGCTTGGTCGATATAATTGTCAACCGTAACCCTCGTTTTTGAATGACCAGCTACTTGCGAAGCCGTTTTAACAGCAACCGTGGTATTTACCTGAGTGATATATGTTTTCCGCAGATTATCAAAAGTGAGTTCTGTTTCAGGTTCAATTTGCCTGAGGAAGTGATTGAACGATTTGCTCCCCAAAACCATCATGCTTTTTCTACGGCCTATCTTCTTTGCTGGGTCAGTAATCGTGTGCGATTCCCAAGGAGCAATTAAAAAAGTGTCAGGAGTCAGCGATAATCCGTGATCAGAGATACGTTTCTTGAGGTAGTCAAGGAGCATTCTCAGGGCGGGAAAGATCGGAACGTAATAGTGCCTCCGTTCATCCTGAAACTGAGCCCCGATAATCTTGTTGACTTTGATGTTATCTACTTTAATCACATTTTCTTCAATGTCCCCAAGCTGAACAGCAAAGAGATTTTCACGTCTCATACCAGTGTATAGCCTAAGAATGCAGTATTCAGTCACCCAATCACGGTACATGTTTTTCTTCTCCTGTCGCTTTCCGACTATTCTTACAGGGTCACCTATTTCGATTTGATGGCAGACCCTCCAGAAAAGCACTTCAGGAAACGAAAGCGGTTGTTTGGTAGACTGTGCCTTGGTAATACCCTTAAAAGGATTTGCGATGTCATATTCACGTTCAATAAACCAGTCAAAAAAAGCACGGTTATCATACATCGTTTTATTGAAGGACACGGCTGCCATTTTTTGAGCCACCCGCAAGCTGTGAAGATGCTTGTAAAAGATACTGACCTCTCGATCTCCTATGTCAGTTATTTTCAGTGTGCCCAAATCGTACTGATTCGCTTGTAGAACTTTGAGGAACCGCTTGACCTCGCGAACCATTTCGTCCTTGCGGATTTTGCTACGAGATTTGCGCTTATGTACAAGGACGTTGTTTTGCTCCACATGGACATCAATCCAGAGGGCGACACAATCCATAATGAACTCTGGTCGGGTTTCAGTTTCAATATCCGTTTCGATATGAGGTTGATACCCACAATTTGCCATCTTCTTTCGCCATTGTAACATCATAAAGGCTGTTTGTTCAGGGTCGCGACTTTCTGGAAAATCTTTCTTCCGTCTGATGTTTCCTCCCGTTCCTGGAATCACGATGGAGTTGAAGAATACCTGATCTTCAGTATGCTTGCACGTTCTCATAGATTTCCCCGTTTTGCCACAAGAACCATTAAGATTCTGACTACGGCAAGCCCGACACCGAATACCGAATCCAGGGACTTGGATAACCTTCGGTTTCTTAAGTGGTTTAGGATAGCTCATGGAGTACCTGTTTAGATCGACTCGTTTGAGCCGTGTAGTGATTACTCTGAGCTTCTTCACTAGGAGAGTCAAATCCAGCTTGAAGTAAGCCTTGTTTCCATTTTCTACCGAATTGGATTTTGGCACATTGTTCTGCGCAGCGCAGAATCATGTTTTCGAACTGTTGTTTTGAAATTAGCAGGTTTCGGCCAATGCGTATGATCAATATTCCTTCGTTAAGGCAGCGTTTTTTCACTGATCGAAGAGAGATGCCAAGTTGCAGAGCAACTGCTTTTATATTGATCAAATCTGGCAATTTTGTCGGTTTTATCAGACAAAAGTATCAAAAAAGACATTAAAAACAGACTTATTGGTGTAAAAAGTATGTTATACCAGACATTTCTCTGATTTATCTATTTTCGCGGAGCGTGAAAGACGATATAGAAATAATTGCTGCCAATCTAAAGCGGCTGCGAAAGCAGTCCGGAATGACTCAAAAAAACTTAGCTGAAAAGTCTGGAATTCCAAGGTCGAGTTGCAATGAGCTGGAAAACGGAAAAGGAAATCCGAGTCTGATTACTCTAACGAAAATTGCAAATGCTCTCGCGGTGTCATTATCTGATTTGGTCCGAAGTCCTGACGCTTCTTTGGAAGAGCGAATTCATCAAGTGAAGAGCCTTAATCAAGATCAGCAGAATGTTATTGCTCAAATGATTGATAATGCATTGTTTAGACATGAGCAGCAAATGGAGACGAGGGGAGATAAGGAGAGGTAGAGAGAATACTGACTTTCTAGAGAATTATTATGACTCATAATCAGATGATCCCGTTTTAGCTCTGACGGGACTATCATTCTGCACTATCTTGATGGTCAGGAAATATAGTAGCAAGCCATACAGAAGCTTGAAGACTTTCAAGACATGATTAAATTAATGGAACGTCAGACTAGTTGAACGGAGCGTTCGAAACCCTATCATCTTTAACCACTCCTAAAGTGGTCTGAAAACGTAGTATCCGTGGCCTGGATCCTTAATGGATAGCCTTAATGACCAAAGGGTTTTACAATAGCCGCATTCAATCAGAACAACCATGTTGCACCAACCTTGCCGAATCCATACCAATTCCGGTTGCGATACTCTTCCAATTCTGGAACAACGGTATTCCGATAAAAGCCTTTGTCTTCATCCTTAACAAGGTGTTCAAAAGAATTGAAGTCAACCAGATTGTCTTTGTCAGCCTCTCTCCACTCCTTGGTATGTACAGTCATGTGCCAATAGAGAGTCATTCGACGCACTTGGAGGTTAACCCGGAAGTCCCAAAACATCAATTGTCTAACCACTTGGTCACGGTCTGCAGGCACACGATCATACGTCCATTTGTCGTGCGACTCGTCCTGATTCTGTTCATCATAAAAAGCTTGATTGAGCGTATATACAGATTCAGCATCATCGTCGTACTGATCATCCTTGAATGTGGCACCGTAACCAAAACCTTCAAGCGCGCTGCTGTGATATACATATCTATATCTGAACCCACCCTCGAGCATAAGGTTCCAGGGGTAGCGCTGAAACGCTGCCCTTAAAGTTTTTTGACCTGGATTAGCTCTAAAGTCACACGTTGACACTTTTATGCCAATACCAGCAGCGGTTAGGTAGCCCCCGATCATGGCCTCGCTGGTTCCAATGACATTAAGACCGAAAGATCGAAAAGGATAGGCTCTATGCCAATTCTCCAGACTTGGTATAAAGATGGTCTTATTGCTGTTGCTCGTTGAAAATAGCAGAAAATCAAGGGCTTGATTATTTTGCAATAGCCATCGACCACCGTGCGCGATTTGTTTGTCCCATCCGTAGACTTTTTGGGAGCTCACAATGGCGTCACGATGGAGCATAGCTTGAATATCACGGCCCCAGTTGTTTCCAATGTTCCCTACCTGAAGGGAGCTATGGTATCTAATTAATCCTCTCGACCAGAGTTTGTATTTATCCCTTGAGGCATATACGTAAGAAGCAAATGGCCGGTCATATTGGAACAGAGCGTTGGCAAGTGGTACATTGTCGCGGTATCTGATATACGGGCTATGGAACTGAGCGCCCATCGATAGCGATTGGTAGCTCATCATCATTTGCTTTGGAGCCGTTGGTCTGCCCGACAGATGCCTGAATAGATATAAGGACCACCCTGGATTGACCCATCGAGATTTTAGGTAGTCAGTGCTTACGGTAAGAGCTCCACCTCCTGTTAAGTCTCGATCTTGGTTCCAAGAATTGACAAACATCTGAACGTCATTGTCCATGCAAAAGTCAACTTCCTTAATCAGATTTCGAGAAGCATCATTGCTCTTATAGTGCACAAATTCTTGTTCTTCCATCTCAGCAAGGCGTTCAGTGATAAGAGTATAGTTTCTATCACGGATATGTTTCGAAACCCACGGACATGATGCCATTTGGTCCTTATATACAAATGCCAGGTATTGAAGAGTCGAATGTTGATATAGCGCTGAAATATTAGCTTTCATGATGTCAGGATCATAAACCTCTTGATCGAGTTGTAGGTACTCAAAGAGTAATTCCCACCTGTCCCATGCCAGCTTCTCGCGATAATGCCACCAAGCAAGAAACTTTAAATCATCCGATTCTTTAATTCGAAGGCTGTCTGGGATACTATCATTGATAATCTCGAGTTTTGCCAAATTTCGATCATTGATCGCCTCCATTTTATCTTTTCCAATGGGGCGCATTTCAGCTTCTTTTTCCTTGTCATTTAACATTTTCCAGTAGCGCTCCAAAAAGCGTCTATTAGTCCACATGCGGTAACTAACCTCTGCAGAGTAGCCTAGCTCTTCAATCATTGCATGTCGGAAGACGGGGTTTGTCATCCAGTCTATAGTATCCGGATCGTGTCGAATGAGGGAATCCATTCTCGTTTCAGAGGTCACAACAGTTCGTGATAAAAAGATTTTAAGTGATTGTTCAAGCGAGTCCACTTCCGATGTAGAATCATCCTGTGCAAAGCTGACTGTGCATGAAAGCGTCAAAATCCAAATTGCTAGTCGAGTAGTTGGCGTCATTGTCAGGTTGATTGGTGACTAGTTCAAAATATGCTACTTGCCCATGTTTATCGTTCTCAGCATTAGCCATGAATTCTTCGATGAACAGGTCTGGTACATTCGAATTAATCTAATGTCAAATCAAAATTAGATTGGACGTTATGAGCTCACAATAGTCAGAGTTCACTATTTTAAGAACGGGCTCGAGCAACTACTTTGGTCTAGTTGAAGAACTTCAGAGGAGAGGTCAATAAAAATGGACCTGTTCTACGGGGCGTTACCTCCGCCTAGAGGGAACCAAGTGAACTAGTCAGGCCAAATAGTATTCTATAAGATTAGTTTGACGAGGCAATTAGTGTCGAACTTTTAAGAGTTCGCTGTTCAGGTTACGATGAAGAAAACAAACCATATCGTTCAAGTCGCTTAACGTAGCCAAATTGCTGGCCATGTTAGTCGCGGTTAATCATTTGTTATGCGAAATTCATGTCGAAACGAGCTAAAAGTTTAACTACTGAGGATAGAGCCGACAATGTTGAATAACGTTGATAATGATTAAAGAAGTAGCAGGTATATTTTATTTAAAAACCTCATCGAGTTTCCAAAGCAACTCAAGGGCTTGAGGCCAACCCGAATCAACGTACAGATTGAGAATTCCGATCAGTTCTTCAAATGACCTATCCTTTTCGAGGATTTCCTTATGATCAGCTAAGAGTTCTTCTGTGAACTTCACCATGCTATTAACTGAGGATGTGTCAAAGGTATAGCCTGTAGGAGTGGCCAACTTTGTTACCCTAGAAACAAGACTTAGGGCTTCTATGGCATCATAGCTACTCGCGCTTCGCACGGACTCAATGAAGTAATACGCTGTGTGTCCCATCAATGCACCACCACTAAACTTCTCGGAAACATCCAGAACCATATAGAGGATCGGCTTGACGGTATTATAATATGCCTGCCTGTTATCATATAAAATTGGAATCTGTCGACTACTGCTAATCCGTTCATTCGTTTGAAGCCCGAAATAAATATCCTGTACTATATCATCCAGCAGTCTTAGAACTCCATCAATTTCATTTCTATTTTCTTCCGATACTTCTTTCTCTAGCATTGGAGCTTGCTTCTGCACACTGAGCTTGACAAAGTTTAATAGTCGTTTACAGGTCTCCACCTCTTTGGGATTAAGATAGTCGACAAATTGGGGGTCGATCTGCTTAAAAACTTCACTAATAACTTCTTTGGAAATGAATACCTTGTCCAGATCGCGTTCAATGAGATCTGCTGCTTCAAGAATATTTCGACTCCTGAATAGATGTAGTGTGAACGATACGTATTGTCGCAGAAATGAATTCGAGTCCTCGACTTGGATAATATTGTCGCGAGTAATAGTCATCGCTTTAAGCAATTGAACTCTATCCTCATCTATGAGTTCCTTCCACGAAAACTGACCGAGTAGCAAACTGCCGGTCATGAAGTCGTTTTCTTCTGAAAGTCGTTTGTACATGATCTCCCAGAAAAGCTCTTTGTCCACAAATTTCCTGATTCTCCAGAGATTACCAGCAATATTGAGCCTCACGACAGCATTTTCATCTGAACTCAGTTCTCGGACTAATTCGACCAAATCATCCGACTGATCTATGTTCAAGAGCTCTCCAATTCCCTTAGAGGCATTGATTTTCGGAGTCGGTGAATAGGCATGAGCGGGAGTCATGTCATCAGAATCATAGCTACTTTGGAGTGTTACAAGCTGAGTTAAAGTGTCTTTCAAGAATGAATATTTTTCTGCGTCCAAACCGGCCACTCCGCTCACAATTGATAGTGCAGCCGCAATTCTATTAAGCACTGTAAACGTCAAATCCTCGTCCAGAGTCTTCGAATGTTGGTTGACGAACGCAAGGAGTTCTTTAGACATTTCGATAGGTGTTTGACATGCATTTATATCAGGCTTTGAATTACTATATCTCTGACTGAAGTTCTCGAGCAAGCTGCTTTTCTCTAGAATCTCCTTAACATCACTTCTGCTTACATCAACACCCTTGTCACCGAGCCACATTTCGGTTGTATATGTACTACTGGAGAAGCTACTAGTGGGGACAGGTTCTGCGCTTACCTTCCCTACCTTTTCAAGAATCTCCTTAGAGGCCGCTTCTACCAGCATTTCTTGCGGTAAGCAACTTAACAATCGCGCAATTTCCCGTTCGCGTATGGAAGTATCTTCATCTCCACCTTTCGGCATTGTTGACAATATGGCCTTCTCAATTTGCTGTATCTGCTCATGACTATAGTAAAGAGAGGCAGTCTTGATGTAATTACCTATCTCGTAAGTAGTTGTTTCACTTTTCAAGATCGCTGCACTTATGCAGAGATCAAATAAAGCAATTGCAAGTGGTTCAGGATATTTCGCTCCCAGTTCGAGCACGCGTTTCCAAGTGAAGGCGGATTTAGCATATTTAAAATATGTGGATAGATAATCTTTAATCTTCGGCTTATCTACTTGCTCTTCAAGGAACTCAACTATCTTGTCTACTAGCGACAATGGTTTTTCCTTGAAAGACAAATCATGCCAACGATAGGAATCATAATCAACAAACTCGGATAAAATACCATTAACCTGAACTTCGGAAGTTTTATTCTCTTTCGATCTTAGCCGATCTTCAAGAATCCATTGGTTGGCGATTTCAAGCCCCACTTTGATGGCCATTTCTGATGATGCCTTCAAAAACTCAGGAAACGCTTGTACAAGTCTGAAGTGGTTAAGCTCAAAATCTTGCTGCCGATTACTATGAAACCTAAATAATACAGATCCACCTCTTTCTGTACTGGCCTTACTGGTCTCGTAATGGCTGAATACCACGTCATAAATCCTAGCAACAAATTCTGGGTCGACCTGAACTATCCATTTGATTTCTTCACATAAGGTTGAGAAATACCAAATTTCAAAATCCGGTTCTTCAATTAGCTTCAGAACTCTGGAAAGCACTTCGCGAGAAGCGCTTGGATCAGAGTCATAAGTCATTGCCACCAGCTTAACACCTTTTGTTGCACCTAATCTATCTACTTGTTCGTGCGTTGCACGAATACTTAAGATGTAAAAGAGTAGGTTTCTTGCAGCAATGCCGAGCCTTCTATTAAAATTCCATTGAGTTTCCTGATTAAACTCAAGGAGTTGGTTCACTACAAAACCGAAGTCCCACAATAGTTGAAAATCAAGCATCTCAGAAAGCTTGGCTATATAATCGATATGCCCATTTCCTATTCTAATTGAGCGGTGGAATCGAATGGATTGCAATAAGTTTTTGTGAATCTGAACTCGCCTTACTTGATCTGTCTGTTCAAACACAGTATTTATTTCATCGACCCTGTAAAGTTCGGAGGCTATCACCGTGTTTGGAATCAGCTTGTAAAAGAGCTGGATGTGTTTGTCTTCCAAAAGACCCAACCGCCAATAGATGGCCCAGAATCTTTCCCTATTGAAATACCACAATGCAGAAAAGTAGTACACGAAACTTGGTCTTAAAAAGAACGGTCTTGACAACTCAGCACTCACAAAAGCGTACAGGTCGTCGTAATCTTCACTGATTGAGAGTCGACTGACAGCATAATCGAAGAGTATGTTATGAGAATAGCCTAATCTAGTTTCATTTACACCTGATTCCTCTAGCACGCCATCACTTAAGAGCTGCACCAATACATCAACTGAATAGGGATGTCTCGCGAGAAACTTGTTTTTATCAACAGATAGCTTTCTTAAACTCACTAAAGAGTTCGCAAGCTTAGACAGTAGGAGTTCCTTTTTTGTGGCTTCCCTTGATCCATTAACTTTTACTCCCCAGTATTCGCGCAACAATTCAACCTCAGATTTAAGTACCTTCAATTCCTCTATCTTATCTACAGGCACTCCCACCAACACTTTTTCCAAAAGCATCAGGAAATAAGGGGTTCTGAGAATTTCTTGGAGTTTGCTACTTCCAGACCTAAAGATTTCGCCTAATAGCGAGTTGACAAAAAACGCGCTTTGAAGTTCATCATCATCCAATCTTGTAACCGTGAACCGCCAGCCTTCATTAGCTTTGGAAGACTCGAAAAGCCGTAGTAATTTATTTGACCTTGCCGCATCATACGTCCTAACGCTAACAAACACATGCCATCGATCAGCGAGGCAAGATTTTGCCTCCCGAACACGCTCTAAGATCGCGCTCTTCATTTTCTCCTCCCTTGCTGCATCAAAAGCATCGAAAATTAACACTCCCTTCTTTGCATTGTCCTTTGGGCTGATCCTCTGTAATCGGTCAAGCCAGTTCTCCTCTTTAAGATTGACGAGCTGGTTGATGGCTTCATTAGTTCCGTCACTTAATCTATCAATGGGTATGATCAACGCAGGAATATCCGTAGCACTGTATTTTTCCGTCAAAGCCTTAAGCAAATGGGTCTTGCCAACCCCAGGATCACCCACAATAACTCCACTGCCGCTTTGTGCAAAGCGATCAAGGTTCTCCAGCAAGCTATTCCTATTGATTTCCATCTTCAAGTCCTTTGTTAATCTCGTTACGGGTATTATTTAACCATTTTAAGTCTACATCAGAATTCGGTGCTGTAACATCTGACGTTGTGTCAACGACTGTGGCATTTTCTCTGGTTGCTTTCCCACTTCCGGTTGAGTTTTTCAGTTCACGTACAAAGTCTATAAACCCTTCATCTTTGTTGTTCTCATCTTCCGTGTAAAAAATGCTCTCCACACCATATTTGGATCTCAAGGTTTTGGCCTTTTCTAATGTTCTTGATTTGTTTTTATCTGTGATTCGAAATACTGCATAGTGTGTTTCGCTATTATAGGCACTCAAGTCACGGGCTACAGTGTCAAGCATTTTTCTAAAGTACGAGTCGTTAATGCTGAATCCCAAAAACAGGACTCGCCTAGTGGCCAGCAGAGCCCATAGCAATTTGCGGTGCAGAGTCCAAGTATCATCCCCACCCTCGTCAACGAGCTCTGGTGATAGCAGTCTGAAACCGTACTTTTCTTTATACTCCTGCTCACTCAGCACGATACTTACATTGTTGGTATAAAATCCATGTAGGTGTAATACACCTTTGGCAGATTTTTCTGGTTGATTCATTGCTTTAAGAAAGTCCAATATGGCCTCTGGTGCTATGCCCGGTGCAATTACAATCGGCTGCGGAATGGAAGGTGCAGAACCTTGTTCTGGAGAGTGCGTTGAGACAATCGAATCCTCCAGCGCACTGTCCAGCACTGGATCGTAGTTAGTTGTTGACATTGCTAGAAAGGGCACATCTACTAATTCCCGATGAAACGATTGGAAGCGCACAGGTTTCAGGCCAAATTCACGATAGATTACATTATAATATTGTCTCTCCCCGATAGCTCGCTTTACTCGATCAAAAAAAGGAGCGTAGTCCTCATCTACTTCGCGCTCAGGAAAGTCAGGCTCTTCGCTTTTGGCCTGTTCTGTGAACTTTTGAACCAATCCATCCCATGTCATGTACATATTGGCCGTGACTCCTGATCCAGCCATCAGGATGCAGTTCCCAGAGTCGATCAGCTCAAATAGCCGCTGTTTTCTTTCCTCATTCCTGGCGGATTCTTCTGCAGTTAGTATTAGTGACATTGGACAGTTTGATCCTTTCTTTCAAAAGTAGAGTAATCAGAAGAGATAAAGTGTGTCCAACTTCATAGTCGGTTTCATTCGACCTAGGTGTACTTCAATAATTTAGGATGGGATTGCTCACTGGTCCAACAATAACCTATCGAGTACCAGTAGGATTCAAGATTCATCTTGTTTTCGCTCTGCAATTCTGTAACACCACTAGGGTTGAGTTGGCATTCAATCTGAAATGTGAATCCTTGTACAGTATAAAGTTGATTGGTCTTTCCCTCTTCAGTTTCTTTAGGTATAGTGCTGATACGAGTGCTAGATTTTTGGCCTGTTCCCCAATTGATAGTATATTACTTTTAGTGCGCAATATTGATTTCTCATTCGTCAGTTCGTACAAAGATGCAAACTACTTTTTCGCAATGGACTTGGCATATTTCATAAAGAGATCATTTGTCATTTCAACCTGTTGTAGGAATAGCTTGATTAGCTCTTTCTTACTCTGTTTATGGTCAACTATGACATTATTATTGAGGTTTGATGAAGCCGCCAACTCTATAAACAGCGGATTAGATCCATCCTGTAAATAATAGTTCGAATACAAATGGATTTCATCTTTAACGAATTGAATCCAAATCTTATTCTCGTCTTTAGAAACCGAAAACTTATAAACTCTGGTACGACCCCAATTGAATAAACCACTTCTACTAAACTCCAAGTCGGGGTTGAGTTTAGGCGTTTCTTTTTGCAAAGCTTTTCCTGTTTCGTTCAGTTTTAGAATGATTTCATTCTCAATTGCTTTGTACTCCGTTACTAAGCTTTGTACTTCTTCTTTGTTGCGATAGATCAGTTCTCTAAGGTTGTTTGACATGTTCAAGGTGTTATTTCTAAGAAATTTGATTTCAAGGAATTTTTTAAACTCTTTGATGAAATGCGAAACATTGTCTGCTTCACAGATTACTAGCCACCTATTTATCAGGCCAATAATATCGTGTTTGTAACTGATAATTTTCAGTTTCTCACTTTTAACTAATTCTTGCCTCGAGGATTTATTGATACTTTCTTCGGATGGTTCTGTTCCGTAGGGCGTGAGGTAAAGTAACAAGAAGTTTCCTTCTGTCTTTTTCTCTAAATAAGTGGCGTAGTCTTTTAATTGATTTCGTTGGTCATCTGCCCAAATTTTGTTTTCAATGGCGATGGTTGTGGTCGGTAGCTCAATGTAAATATCAATTCGCCTTTTCTCAGTAGTTGCTTTCTCGCAAACATTGACCGAATAGGACGTGTCAATTTCCTGATTGTAAAACAGGGATACAAATTCATTCAAGAATGCATTGCCCTGTCCATGATTTTGTTTCTCGTCTAAGAAATAGGCCAAGATTTGACTGACCTTGTTTTCACCAACATTGAAGAAATTGAAAAGACTGAAATCGAAAGCCAATTGTTTGTCGTATTCCTTTCTGAATTCGTTGTGCGTTTCAATTTTGGACTGAACAGTTCTTATTAATCTTTCAATATGTTCGAACTCACTCATGTTTTCTTCCCGGTTGATTGTTCGTTGGCTTCACGCTTGAAGTTACCGTGAGGCCTTAATCCGTCAAGATTTTTCAGCGAATGAGCACTACAAGCCCTTCAAAGAAGTTATTTCTAAACTCTTCACTATTCACGGTCATTTTCCAGTAATAGGTCCCGGTGGGAGCTTTTTTTTCCTGATTCGTACCATCCCAACCAATAGAAGCTTCGTTAAACTCATACACAATCCGTCCCCAACGGTCGTAGATGGTTATGTGGTAGTTAGATAAACCCTCGCCAACAGGCTTCCAGTAATTGTTAAGATCGTCATTCGAAGGTGTAAAGGCATTTGGGATATAGAAGTCTGCCCCGCAGGTTTTGACCTCAACTACTACTGAGTCTTTACAATTCCATTGATTGGTCACTATAAGCGAATAGCTCCCAACCGAATCAACCCACCTATTTTGCTGATCTGTGCTGTCATCCCATAAGAATGTCTGTGCCCCATACAACTCTCCTGGTTGCAAAACAACCTCTGGATAAAGTAGTAAACTCTTATCGCAGAGTAATTGCGGAGATTCTATCTCTATGGTCGGAGGCTCCTTTCTACCCACGGGGATAATGTCTTCCGATTGACCGCAGTGATTGAAGTAAGTGACATTCCATAGTGCAGGTCTATCCACAAAACGTGAAGTATCTCGACTGCCATCTTCCCATTCCAAATAATCAATGTCATCCTTGGAAATTACTACCGCAATTCCTTGATCACGACAAAAGAAAAGCGAATCAAAATCATTCGTTGTAGGCAATGAATCAACCCATAAGATGACCGTGTCCGAGACACTACCACATGTGTTTGAAACGGTAGAAACGAATATTGTTTTCTCGTCAAGAGGCAATGCAAGAGAGCCTGCCGTAAGCTCTAGACTTGCAGTTGTGGGATTAGCTGTAAACCTATTCGGAATGCTCTTCCACTCATACTGACTTCGCTCAAAGTAACCCGGAGTTAGGAGAATGGAGTCGAAGAAACATGCGTGAAAATCATCTCCAAGATTTGGCGTAATTGGTTCGTCTACATATACGTTTATTGAATCACTAAACAACCCACAAGCATTTTCGGCTGTTAGGTAGTACAGTACATTTTTACTCGGAATCGCATGAATAGATTCACCTGAGCTACCCGTTGACCAAGTAAGAGACGTTCTTCCTGTATCGATGAAGAACATATTTTGAAGCATAACAGTATCACCGAGACAGAGTGTTTGCTCTGGTCCAAGTTCAACCACTACCGAATCATCAGCAATTACCAGAATACTGTCATAAATGGACGTACACGCATTCGTAACCGAAACATGCAGTTTCAGCGAATCTTGGCCTACGAACAGTGTTCCGTCAACTGTGATTGCCGAATCATGGCTCCCATTACTCCACACGTATGTTGAGAAGGGTGAAAATGCTTCAAGCAATATGGAGTCAATAACACAGATGATCGTATCATTTCCCAGTTCAATCTCAGGGTCTGTTACGAAATGAACTTGAAAAGTATCGCGATCCTCTCCGCAGATATTGGTCTCTTCGATCCAGAAAATAGTATTGGTAGTGATCGTGTCAAATGGGGATACGCTACCATTTGCCCATAAAAACTGGCTTAAAGAATCAGTTGTTAGATCAACAAAAAGCGTATCATCAACACACAAAGTATCGTTCAAGTTAGGTAGCTCAGGAATGTCTGTATACACCACCACGACCGAATCAGAATCAGAACCGCAAACATTGGTCGCTTTACACCAGATAGTATCAGAAAAGGAGGTGGAGAATGTTGAATTCGTGGAGCCATCATACCAGAGATAGGTCCCCTGGTCTACAGAAGCGTCAAGAAGTACAGTTTCTCCGTCACAAAGCAGTGTGTCATCCAACTCAAAATCGACCAATGCCTGAATAATGCTATCAATGATTACAGTATCACGAGCTGTCCCACAATAATTTGAAAGCTCCAGCCAAAAAGTATCAGGCTCCAGAATCTGAATGGACTCGGTTGTATCACCCGTACTCCATAAATAGGTATAAAACCACTCGTTACTGATTTCGATAGTATCTCCTTCGCAAAGAATTGTATCAGGCCCAAGGTCTGGTTCGGGAGATGGAATAACTAAAATCGTGTCGTAAAACGTATCTAGTCGGCAACCGCTGTAGCTCACGGCCATAATTGGATAGATGCCACCAGAATCAAATATTACCTGAACAGATGTGTCAGAAGTAACAGAAAACTGACTTTGCCCCGTATCAACAAACCACTCAGCACTATCGAAATATGCATAATTGTCAAACGTGAGGGTAGTTGTGTCGAGAGTGCAATTAGCGCTGTCTGAAACGATTTCCCTTTTTACGTAAAGGTTGTGAATGATACTCGGTAGTCCAAGATAGGTGTACTGATTACAATCAAGACCATTGAGTACAAAATTGCATGCACTACCTGTGTCATTAGGGTTGTTGATAATAGCCAAATATTCATTGTGAGGAATAACGCCATAAAACCGGGTGATGTAAATACGACCATCCAGACCGAGTTGCATTTCTCTCAAAGCGTATGGTTGAGAAGTAGAATAAGACACAATGTTTTGTCCAGAAGAGGCAATGGTAGCTGAATCACCCGAACTTAGATCGAACTGCCACAGGGCTCGCATGGAAGATGTAGCGTACAATTTAGACCCATCAGGTGAAAAACAAACGGAATAACTGTAAGCCGGATATGCCAAACTGCTTTTATCCAGTTCGCAGAATAAACTGACCATGCCAGTTGTGTTATCGAATTGAAACAAGTTGAGATACGAAGTATTAATACCTGCCCCGTTTATGTAACGGATGCTACTCGTGGCAAAGTATTCGCCATTAGGTGAAAATCGAGCAAACCCTGCTATTTCTACACCTAATTGCGAGTTGCCAACTGAACTAATAATCGGAGAACTAGCAATACCCGTATCGGAGATCAGCCATGAATGAAATTCATCTCCATCACGGGAAAATAAAACCAACCAGTAGTCTCGATTATTACTATGTCGCGTGATTTCTAAATCGTACAAGATTCCTGAAAAATCGTAATCAAGAGCTAATGCCCCATTTGCAATTGAACCATTGCCGCCATTTCCGTTCACGTTGACAACGTAATATTGTATGGTATCTATTCCACTTCCACCTTTTGATCGAAAGACATAATACAATGAGTCATTGCAAGGCATCGGACAAATAGTTGCCGCATAAGTACCTCCGTTCGGGAAATTATAACCACTTAAAGTATCACCATTCTTATCTACTGCTTTTTTGGTACTTGCCGAAAACAGGAGATTTCCATTTCGATCTGAAATGGAGGCAACAGCTCTGGACCCATCTGCATAACTGTAAATATGACTGCTGTTTTCGATTGACACTGTGTCAAAATCAAACTGTAGATGGTTGCTATCTGCCCAGACCCAATTGGAATATTCCAATTGGGCATAACAGGGTTTTGTTACTAGCAAGGACAAAAGCAACACAAACGACAAAAGCAGGAACGGTTTGATTCGCTCCTGCTTTTGAAGGGTTTTATATAACGTGACAGGTATCAGTATTTTACAATTTGATGTCGAACGGTCTTATCATCTAGACGCATTTCCAATACATATGTTCCCTGAGCTAGGGTAGTAAAATTCAGTTCAGTCATTCCAATGTTTCCAGATTCGCTGAATATATCTACAACCCTACCATGATTATCCATGAGGGTGAATTCACAATCTCCGTCAAAAGCATTCCAAGTTAAGTTGACAGTGCCATCTGTTGGGTTGGGAAATACAGAAACCAGATCATTTATCTCGTATTTGGTGTTACTGTTCTTGTAGAATTGTCCTGCAGTACCATTCGTGTATTGAGTGCCTATTCTGAGCAAAAAACCACTTTCGCTGGTTTGATTGGCATGTGTTAAATCCGGTTCTCCAGTCGTACTAAAATCTAAGTCGTCATAAAACCCACCTCCAACATAGGTGTTTACATCACCACTCACAATAGAAGTTGGAGTCACATCCGATGAACTCTTCGCTGTTTCAACCCATTCAATATTTCCTGAAGAATTATTGACAAAACTGGCAATGAAAGCTGTTGATTTATTGCTGGTTCCAGTGCTGCTTTCTGAATATCCAGTGGTCGAAATTTGGATGTCCGACCCTTCAAAAGCTCCTAAGAGCAGAACATCGCCATCAGCGTCTATTGAGACATCTGTGCCTTGAGCAGAACTCGTTTGGCCGGATAATTCATCAATGTCATGCGCCCAATCCACAGATAAAGCCGTGCCGTCTGAGACACGCGCAACGAATGCATTCTCCATACCCGTTGCAAGTGAGCCCCAACTGATACTTCCATCGTAGGTTCCAGCAAGGATGATATCATCGTTATTATCAATTTCAAGGGAGTTTATTCGTGCGGCTGTATTCGTTCCTGTGTTGGACTGATCATTCAAAGTGGAGTTATAAGTGATGCCACCACTGGTGTTGAGTTCACAGCGAACCAGAATACCATCCTCACTGCCACTTAGACTCAAAGAACTTCCATCAAAACTTGCAGCACCAGTTGCGCCACCAGCAGCGTAGAGATACTCTGTTCCTGAGACCGTATTAAACTCTATATCGGTGAATTCACTATTTGGGGTAGTTTCCTGATCCTGAAGGAATGTAGAAGTCGTTCCTGTGCAAGGATCAATTTCAAACACGGTGGCCGCACCTGTTCCATTGTCTTTACCTGCTGCATAAAGTTTTGTTCCATTTCCAGTATCAAATGCTTCAATATCATGAATTACATCGGATTGTTGAAGCGATGTTGAGACAAACGAAATGCAGGAGGTAGA
>Ga0213833_1001067_pt1 | contig 21012 bp, 23 predicted proteins | sample SWATP21_FD_160575 | JGI IMG/M metagenome (GOLD analysis project Ga0213833, IMG submission 160575) | Coastal seawater microbial communities from Marineland, Florida, United States - SWA TP2 #1 | ecosystem: Environmental > Aquatic > Marine > Coastal | place: USA: Florida | collected 2016-08-14 | reverse complement strand
GTGCTGCGCAGGGTGACACTGCTGTGCCCACACGCACAGCACAGACGGTACCAACACCGAACTTGCAACACCGCCCGGGTCCCCTGCCTTCGTTGCGTCCCGATCCGACACTCGGTGCACTGGCACCTTCGTCTACCACGGCGGCGCCCGTCACTGCTCCTGTTCCTGTTTCGGCGCCTGGATCAGTCGCTGTTGTGCCTGCACCGGAAACGGTGACGCACACGCCTGCACTGACGCCTGCGTCCGTCCCTCGTGCGCCTGCGCCAACGCTTGCTTCATCAGTTCCGGTGTCTGTGTCCGCTGCTGTGACTGTGTCCGCTCCTGTGACTGTGTCCGCTCCTGTGACTGTGCCAGCGCCTGTGACTGTGTCCGCTCCTGTGACTACGTCAGCTCCTGTGCCAGCGCCTGTACCAACGCCCGTGCCGGCTCCATCTCCTGTAACGATGCCAGCACCGGCACCAACTGGGCCCGCTCCTGTGACTAGGCAAGCGACGGCACCAGCGCCTGCGCTTGCACCCGGGTCTATGTATGTTCCAGCACCTGCACCAGTGCTGGCACCAGCACCTGCAACAGCACCTGCACCAGTGTCAGCACCAGTGTCCGCAGTGTCAGCACCAGCGCCTGTACCAGCGCCTGCACCATCGCCTGCACCAGCACCTGCACCGGCGCCTATGGCTGTCGCTTTGCCTGCCCCTGTTGTGGCGGCATATGCCGCTGCGACCCACACAGCCCCCGCTGTGAGGCCTCGACCTGGACCACGGCCGCCACCACCTCGACGCCGGCTTCAAGCCGCCGTGCATGCCGTGAAAGCCGCACGTCCTCGACCCACACCCCGGCCGCCGCCGCCTGTGTCAACACAGCCATCACACCCCGCGCTCGCGCTCGAAACGCCAAGTCCGATGCCAACCCCAATGCCAAGACCCATGCCAAGCCCAACACCAAGCCCAACGCCAAGCCCAATGAGGCCGACGGCACCAGCAGTTTCGAGGACAGGGAGCGTGAGTGGTGCGGGCGCACAGGGGGCGTCCCACATGGTGACGCCCACCACCACGCATGTCGGGCCCTCCACCACCTCCCAACCACATACACGAGGCCCGCCTCGGCCTCCCCCAAAGGGTTTGCCGGGGCAGCCGGGGCAACCGGGGCAACCCGTGGCGCATGTGCCACATGCGCATGCACACACGCCCACCGCGTCACCTGCTGCATCTGCGCCCAATCAACCACAACCAACCGCTCCCACTCCTGCCGGCACATCGGCACCGGCACCGGCACCGGCACCGGCACCGACGACACCTGCCGCTTCACCGGCCCAATCATCCGCGGCCACCGCCACCACCACCACCACCACCACCACCAATGTCACAGCAGAACAGCGAAGTGTGGTGGTGGCTACACCGCCGCGCCAACGTGGACCTCCCCAACCCCCTCGTCGTGGGTTGCCAGGTCAACCCAGCGTGTCGGTGGGCACGCAGCTGCTGCATGCGCACACCCCGCCACACGTCGCGCCCGTGGCACCAGCAGCATCGCACGCTGTGGCCCCCGCACCTGCACCTGCACCTGCACCCGCACCCGCACCCGCACCCGTACCCGCACCCGGACCCGGACCCGCTTCTGCACCGGTGCACGCACCCGAGGCGGGTGCAAGCCGCGTCGGGCAGTCGCCAACGCGGCGGGGCCTACATCGCCCCCCTCGCAGCGGGGTTCCGGGCCAGCCACATGCCGTGGTGACGCGCGCTGGTTCCTTCCACACCCCGGCCCCCGCGAGGTCCAGCAGCGTCCAGGCGTCGACCACCCCGTCCACCAATGTCATAGGGCCCACTGCGATCCGAGGCGAGGCTGCCGCAACGCCAGCCGAAGAGGTGCCCACGGCGCCGGCTGTACATGCGACGCAGTCAGTCACGTCTGCACGGCCCCAGTCCCAACCAAAGCCAGCACATTCACCTTCACCTGCACCCACACCCTCGCTGCCGCAACAACCTCCTCCACAGCAGGCGCTGTCGTCGGTGCCATCATCAGCCCCGGCAACCGGCAGGTCCACCAGTGCAACGAGTGCAACTAGTGGCGACACGCGGGACAGCGGAGGCGCGCAGGGTGCAAGTTCACCCACGCGACGCGTGAAGCAGTCGAGGAAGCAGCGTGGCTGGCGATCCACGTCACGTCGGCGTGAGGTGCGAGTGCTGGTTGGGGATGAAGGCGAGGCAGCGCTGGACACGTTCTTAGCTTCTCCCGCAGCCCGGCGCACCTTTGGTGCCTTTTCACGTTCGCCGTCGCCGTCATCGTCGCACTCGCCGTTGGCTGGTCGCCGCAACATCAGCCGCAGCAGCACCCACAGCCGCAACAAGAACAGCGGGGGGAGCGGCCGCAGTGGGGAGCATGTGGTAGGGGTACGCAGTGCAAGGGCGTCGCCAAACCGACGCCACACCCCGAGTGCAGCCCGTGCTGCGTTGTCGTCTGCAACAAGTGTGTCACCCACGCATCGCCGACTTGATGGTGCCAACCACACGCGTGCCGCCCCCCAACCGCGTTCCTCACCTCGGTTCAAGGCCCCGTCACCGTTGACACTATCGCCCCAACCTGTGGCGCCACCTTCAACTTCGGACCGGCGTGATGCGTTGGGCAACGCAGCAAGCTCGGAGCCATCGCCCCAGTCGTTGGCCCCCAGCCCTGTGAACACGTTCCAGGACCCTGCAGTCCGTCGTCCATCCTCCATACCATCACCTGGTGGTGCTCCAGCGGCACAAAGAGGGGCCATTGACACCACATCCACCACCAACGTGTCAGGTGCAGCACCCAGCTCGCCCCAGGCCAAGCGAGCGCCAACGCCAACGCCAAACACAAGGTCAAAGCCAAAGCCAAAGCTCCACCAGATGCACGCCCACAGTTCCAGAGCTGTGTTGGTGCACTCTCCTCGACACCCTGCCCCCCCAACGTCACCCTTGCACAGTGGCCGTTCGAGCTGCAACAGCGACGGGTCCTCGGACAGTGATACGGAGGGTGACTCCGATGCCCAGTCGTCGTCGTCTGACTCGTCTTCCACCGCATCTGGCAGCACAGCTGGGCCAGACGGGTCGGAGGCAGAGCCGCAAGCATCCGAGGGTAGCGACACAGACGATGGCGCGCAACTGACAAGCAGTGCCAGTGACTGTGCCTCCCCAACACACGACAGCGTGCATCGTCCACCCGCGCAGGGGACGAAGCAGAAAAAACCTGCCAAGGGTCGTACTCGGTCCAAACGGCGCAAGCATCGCAACAACAAGGCGCATGCCGGGAAGGGCAGGGACAGGCGACAGAAACCCGGTGGCAAGGCGTCCAAGGGCGAGGCAGGACGAAGACGGCATGGCAGGCGTGGACGCACTGTGGACCCCGATCACAGTTCCCTTCGAGCGCTTCGACGGGCCATGAGTGTGCCGTCTTCCATCGACCGTGCCTCGTCACGCCTCTCATCACCGGCGACGCCCATTGGCAAGGCCAAGGGGCTGTTTGCCACCGCCATGCGGGGCATTCGAGGGGCGCTGGGGGTGACACGCAAGGCAGGTCGCAAGGAGGCACCCGATGCGTCGAATGCTGCTGTGTCACCCTCGGCCGCTAGCAGCCACCGTGACACCCATCCCAAGTCCGTCCCCTCCATCGCCAAACCCACTCTTGATGTGTCGCACTGCTGCCTGCAGTGTCGCTGCCGCACGTTCCAACCCAGCGGCATGTTGCGAAAGCGGGTGTGCAAGTGGTGCAGGCACAGCGTGGAGGATCACAAGGACAGCCTCGCCAGGAACCTACCTGCCATGCCATCGGCAGCAGGGCACCGCTTGTCCACCGCGCTCCGCCTCATTGAACGAGGAACTCGTGACGGCACGCGTGTGTATGCCCGCCCCAGCAACAGGAGTGGTAGCTCCACACGTCTAGTGGAGGGGCAGGGAAGGGACAGTTCGTCCTTGAACTGGCTGCACGACATCCACGCACGCCTTCCGTTTGAAACCACGGTTGGGCGGGTGGCTGCGTATCTTCAGAACGGAGTGTGGCCCGCGAAGCCAGCCAGTCTTCGAGCGAAGGTGAAGGCAGGCATTACGGGCGATGACTTGGTCGACCCAACGGAAGCGCCTGAGCTCGAGGACTGTTCACCACAGGAGCTAGGACACGCTGTGATGGTGGTGTTGCACAACAACGCCCCGTTGATCCCCTACACACTCTTCGCCGATGTCGTCACTGCGGCCACTGACCACGGTATGAGCTCTGTGGCTCATAGTTGGCACACACCTTGTGTCCTTACAGCGTTTGTGGTTGCTCCCTATTGTATGTATGGATTTGCAGACATGGCGCACATTGAGACACTTCTCCGACACCTAGGTGACAACACAGGCGTGACGCTGCGTTTCTTGACACACCTGTTACGAGTACGCTGTGCTCCTCATTCCCCCCCCCCCCCCCCCCCCCCCCCCCCCCCCCCCCCCCCCCCCCCCACCCCCCCCCCCGTTCCCCCTCTTGCGGCCGTCTTCTCTCAACCATCCAGCTTCAATGCACTCTTCGTTGTGAGCGCGTGCTTTGTGTGTCGATGTCGTTCGTGACCATGATGTGTGGTGTGGCAGATGTCTGGAGCGCACGCCCCAAAACCACGGCGTGGCCGCGGTGCAAGATCACGCGCAGCCCCTCCCACCCCCACTGCGTTACGGCGTCAGGCAGAGAGCCGGCTGCGCCACATCGCTTCCGAGCTGGGGGAGTTGGTGCTGCGGTTCTCCGAGAAGCACCTCCTCAAGGGCTACGCGACCGCCGAAGCAACCGGGCGGCGAGTCTCCGCCATAAAGGTGGCCGAAGAGGGTACGTGGAGCGGCGGGCATGCGTGGAGATATCGTGGTGTGTGGATCCATCAATGGCGCTGACGGTAGGGGTGGTGGGGTGATGTGTGTGGTGCCCAGTCGCGGCACGAACGCAGGCGTTGATATGCGCTGCGAAAGCCAGCCACGCGGTGCAAGTGTGGCATCGTCGCGAGGTCTCAAAGCGCCACTCATCCGCGTCACCCCTGCGACTGAGCCCGTCCATGCAGAGTGTCAAGACGCCCACCACAACGGGAACCAACACACCTGAGGGGAGGGGAGGCCGTCAGAGAACCCAAGAAGCAGCACCTGACGTAGATGCGGACGCAGACGCACTAACCGGGTCTGCCCCTACCACTCCTGGCAAAGCCCAGGCCCAAGCCGGCGGAAACGGCACACCCAACGACCCAGCCGCCGACACCTCCAGCAGCAGCACCACCAGCGACGAAGAAGATCCACGAGCTGATCCCGGCTACACATACTTCAACAGCTTCATTGCGTCGGACAGGAAGCGTGTGCGCTACGACAGCAGCGGTACCGACGACAGCAGTGATGATGAGGGCGGCACCAGCACCGCGAAAGCGCGTTGGGCCCAGCTCAGTGGTAGTGGCAGTGGCAGTGGGAATGGTGGCAGTGGGAATGGTGGCAGTGGTGGTGGCAGTGGTGGTGGCAATGGCAGTGGCAGCGGTGGTGACTCTCGGGTGTCTGTGTCCGTGCGTGGCTCTGCTCCCAAGCCCCCGTCCACACACATCCCGGGCAGTCCCGCCGCGCTTGCGGCTCAACAGCACCAGGCCAGAGCCTCAGCGCGTGCGGCGGCAGCGACAGAGTTTGCGCGCCGCAACCACCTTGCCACACGTGACCAAGACGGCGGCGAGCAGGTTCGCGACGACAACGCTGACATTGACGTTGACCTTGACCTTGGCCGCGGTAGTGACAGTGACTGTGACAGTGACAGTGATGGGTACGGCGCCGGGGTGTCAGACTCGGACGGAGCCGTCGGTGGTGTGATGGAAGACGACTCGCCCCCACGCCGCCGCAGCGTGGACGTGCACCCCCGCTTGGCCGCAGCGCTGGAGCGCGCAGAAAAAATGCAGCAGGCGCACGCACGGGAAGTGCAACGGGCGCTGCGTCGCAACAGCCAGGCCGGCCACGCAGCCGACAGTGACCAAAGCGACAACGCGGGCCCGCGGGCCATACAGCGCATCGACACCGAGCCCGGGCTGGTGGTGCATCACCCGTACACCCACAACCATGCGCGGGCGGCGCCAGCGCACTCCTCCCACGGCGCAGAGGTACCTGAGGAGCGGCTGTCCGTCAGCACAGACAGCGACTACAGCACCGACACGTTCGATAGTGACGTGGGAGAGGTGGATGAGGACGACGGTGATGGTCATGGCGATGGTCACGGTGATGACGAAGGTGCCCCTTCGCCACGCCTGTCCTTCCCATCCGTGCGAACCGACGTGACCGACGGCAACCCGGTATCGCCTGCCGTCATCATCACGCGGCCCACCCCACAGGATGCCACCGCACACCATCGTCGTACCAGCGCGCGTGCGCGTGCAGTTCGTGGTCGGGGTGGTCGAAGTGGCAAAGGGGGGAGTGGGAGTGGGAGTGGGAGTGGTGATGGAGCAGGCAAACAGGGTGGCAGTCACAGCGCCAGTCCCACTCGACACGCAAGGCCACGCAACCGCCGCCGTTCATCTGTCAGGTCGCGCAGTCACTCTCCCGTGCAGGTGGCCCTGTCGCCCGCCGATCTTGACGCGGCGCGTCGCCGGCGCCTTGCGGAGGTGCACGCACCCCGCGTCCGAGGAGGCGGCGGCATCGTCTCCATCCCCTCGCCTGTCCTGCGGAACCGGCGCCGCCAGCGGAACTTTGGCTCCGGGCGGCTGGCTGCTCTTGGTGGTGGCGGCGCCAGAGGCAGAGGCCATGGCGGTGGCAGTGGCAGTGGCGGTGTCTCCTCCCCTGCAACGCACGCCTCTGCGTCGTCGCACCACAGCCGGGGCAGCAACCCCTCACTGGGGCAGCCGCATCGCCGGCGTCGTCGACGCAGTGGTGCGAACCCGACCGCGGCAGCAGAGGGAGCTGGAGTTGGAGCCGGAGTTGGAGCCGGAGCTGGAGCTGGGGCGGGAACTGGATCATCCTCCCAGCAAAGGCAGCGGCAGCGACAGCGGCAGCGGCCGTGCCGTCGGTCGTCTGTGGTGGCCGGCACAGAGCCCCGCATTGTACGAGTGACGTCACCGGTGCTACAGGGCGGAGACAAGGGTGGCAACAATGGCGGTAGCCGCCGCAGTAGTAGCACTGGACGGAACAAGAGTGTTGTCAACGACAAGGGCGGCGTGGTCCAAGTGGCCAAACCTGCCAACGCCAAAGCTGAACCGCGTCACCGTGCTGTGGCCAAGGCGAAGCATGCGAAGCGGCGGTTGCGACGGAAGATCAAGGAGGGAAGGAAGGGAAGGAAGGCCGGCGGGGCGAGGTATGAAGACGCAAGTGACGCGTCTGTTGATGACGCACTCGCTGAGCAAAGCGGTGGCAGTGACGGCACTGGTGACGAGGATGGAGACGACGAACACGCACGCCCACGCCAGGGTCGACCCAAACGGCGCCGTCGGCGCAGGGTGAGACGACGTCGGTCCCGCAAGCGCAGCAGCAGCTCCAATCCAGGTGGTGCCAAGGCCTTTGGTCTGACGGCTTCCAAACCATGGGCGAACCAGCTGCGAGGGCCCCCACCCCTGCTCGCAGCTGCGTCTACACCGCATGACAAACACAACAAGCATGCCGGTGGTGGTGGTGGTGGTGGTGGTGGTGGTGGTGGTGGTGGTGGCAAACGGCAGTTTGACGCATTGACGAGCGTGGGAAGCTCCCCGGCGGCTCGAGCACACATGGAGAAGTTGCGAAGGCTGGAAGAACGCCGGCAGCACGCAGCATTGGAGCGCCAACAGGCTCGCGAGCGTGCAGAGCATCGTCGGCGCCTTCGTGCTGTGAAAGAGGGGCGTGGGGCGAGGAGAGGAGGGTGGGGTCGCGGTGCGCATGGGGGTGTGGATGAGGGGCGTGGCATGGAGCCAGTGCGTGATGGAGGGGTGGGGGGAGGTGGAGCGGGCAAAGGACGGCGGATGGCGGTGCGGAAAGTACGACAGCAGTTCAACGGCCTGTCACTGGATCGGCGCATGGGTCCACCTGCTGGACGAAGGGCCCTCGTGTACGTTGGGAGAGGGGGTGCACATCCCTCCTCTCTGGCTTGGTTGGCTGCGGTTGGGTTGGTTGTGTATTGTCGAGTGGAGTGTGTGTGTGTGTGCAGCCACGCAAATTGCAGTGCAGCGCATGATGGTTTGTGTCTCTTGCAGGTATGCTGTGGAGGCAGACTTGGATGGCCTTGTTGGGCATGATGACCAGGATGAGGAGGAGTATCACATTGGGGCTGTCCAGCTCAAGCGTCAAGCAGGTGGAAGGGGTTCCGAAGGTGGTGATCAGGATACGGTGCATGTAGCGACTTCCCTGTGCGTGAGAGTTGATGTTCCCGTCTCAGCATCGTGGATGCGTGCTTATTGTGTGTGTGTGTGTGTGTGTGGATGGCGTGGGTCGGGTACTTGTGTCACGTTTGTTTCACGTGCTATTGCTGTGGTGTCGGTAGGTTGCGATCCCTGTCACGAGGCGGCCAACAGCGCGTGCTCTCGCATCTGGCAGACGAAGTGGGCAGCCGCGCAGCCAAGCAGCACCAGCACCAGCACCAGCAGCAGCACCACCACCAGCAGCAGCAGCAGCTGCTTCAACAAGAACAACCCCACCGCCACCGTAACTCACACCGCCACCACACCAATCAACTACGGCAAGCCAAGTCCCAGACCCCCACGCGTCGCTTGCCGCAGATCCCTCCTCGGGGGGTGTCGCCACTGGTTTCCCCCTCCGCCGAGTTGCTTATGCCCGGCGGCGCAGGCAGCTCACCTGGGTTCAAACCCTTGCGCACACACGCGCAGCCACTCTCCGGACCACCCCCCGACCCCCGACGAGACGGTATCATCCAGCGGCCCGGGGTTCCTGCCGCGATTGAGAACCTGTTGTCTCGCGATGTCATGACCCCGGCACGAGAACAGCTCCAGGTGCGGGGCTTGCACGGCGACGACGGCGGTGACGCGGTGCTGCCGTCCATGCCACGTGTGTTGGGGCCCGTTCGCAACACACGTGCACAGGCCCCACGCGGCAAGGCACGCAGGCAGCGACACGGGGGACACCCTCACGAGTCGCCGTCCACGTCAGCCCGCACGGCGGTTGTGTCACCTTCCGTGATGTCGCCGCAGAGTGCCTTCGCTCCCGCGGTTCAGGTGACAAACAGCGCACCCCCGGCTGCACTGGCCCGCGCAGACCGGTACGCCGCGCAGCTGCGTGAGGAAGCTTCTGATCCCCACACAGAAGCGGCGAAGTCACGCAGACGAAGGAAACGACGTCGACAACGCCGGCGGTAGCGACATGCTGATTCGCACGTGCGGGCACGCGCGCGCGCGCGTGTGTGTGTGTGTGTGTGTGTGTGTGCAGTGAGTGGTGTCAGTTGTTCAGTCATGACGAATGTTGCTCCCCAAACAAGAAGGGAGTGAAAAAGTACGGGTAGACACACCACCACCAATAAAATAATCAAAACCGCGCCTACATGGCTCAATTCAGCAGGCACTCGCTTCTACTACACACATGTTGAATCACGAGGCGACATACTCAAAAACACACAAAACGGTGGTACCACCAAAAAATCCGCAACAACAAAAACGACGACACATCCGTCTATCCGATAGTGAAGAAAGACTCATCAGTTGCGGCTGATTGACATGCTTGCAGCATTTGCGACAGGCGTGAGCGATTGAAAGGCTTCTTGAGCAAACCCGAGAACCCTTCTGCCTTGTACCGACGGATATCCTCAGGTCCGACACTTGCTGTTTCACGAAGCAATACGACAATCACCACACACACCAAAGCAGCCGGTCATTCAAGATCTTTGACGATGACAACAGGGCCAGCGATGCAGGACAACGCACCAGTGACTGCAACAATCGGAAGGGTGACTCCTTGTTTGCGTAGAGCCTGGCAAACATCGATGCCATTGGAGCGTTTCATCACTATGTCCAACATGATGCACTCCACATTCTCATCTGTCGTGCCCAAAACAGCCCAAGTAAAATGTGAGTTGAGTCACGACTGCGTGGGTGGACCTTCTCAACAACAACACGCACTGGTTTCAAGGTGCGGCAGAATCTCGATGCCATCTTCGAGGCAATGGTACTTTACCCCCAAGCTCCCCAAGTAGCTGCGACCAGTGATTCATCGCGACAGTGACGTGAGAGCACAGCAACGCAACGCAACGCCAGCGAGGTTCGTATTCTTACCGTGAGGCAATGTTGCGGATAACTGCCTCATCATCCACAACCAGGACGTTGTACCTGACGCACAAGACCACACAATCAGGTTCCTGTGCCCGGTTCTTGTTTTCATTCCAATGGCAGCAGCCAACCCGCAAACTACCACACCATACTTCTCCATACAGCCCACGCAATGACCCATGGAACGTACCCGACACAAGGACCTTCAAGGCGGTTTGCGTTCCGCTTTTTCCGACGACGACGTCGTCGGGGTGGAATAACAGCGAACGAAGCAGTTTCTGGCTGAATTGACACGGGCACCGCGTCGCGTTGCACGTGAGGGGGGCTTGTGTCGACAGCCAGTGTCTCGTGCTCACCCAATCCAGGCACTGGAGCCGGCAAAGCTGTTGCAGCAATGGTGGCGGTGTGCGCGTTCGAGGTGTGCGCGCCGGCGGTTGTTGCGGAGCGTGACGTTGCAATGGGGTGGTGTCCAGGACACGGACGTTGGCTGTCAATGGAAGTGGAGGCAGCGATGGCAACGCTTCTCGGGCTGGCCACGCGTGGTGGTGGCGAGCTTGTCACGGATGGCGAGCTTTGATCGTCGGAGCTGTTGGCAGTGAATGACGCCCCAGCTGAACATCCTGCTGTGGGGCTGGGAAGGGAAGACATCGACGCAATGAGGTTTGGCACACTGACGGCACGGCGCGGGGTTGCAGTTGCATCAAAAGTGCCGTCGTTCATAGACTGGGACCGAAACAAAGCACTAGTGTAGGGCAAGCCACCAGGTCGAAGCACCGCGGGTGTGTGTTCGATGGGAATTTGCGGTCCTCGTGGTGTTACCAAGCGAGGCAGGGCACCGTCAGATTGAGTGGAAGCCTGTGCATTACCATCAGCAGTACAAACGGGGTAAGGGATGACGGACTTGAAGCAGAACAGGAAACAAGCAAGACCAGCCACACCTGTGACGACAGGGAGTCTGTAGATTCGGACAGAATTGGAACCGTAATCTGCAACGCTTTTTGAGAGCTTGGCATGTCCACAAAGGACAGCTGCGAAACAACGCCCCATCGGCACATGAGGTGCATAGGCGCCACATATCTCAGCATGCTCCAGGCGAACCTCTGCGTCCATGGCTTCTGCGATACGCTGTGTGATGGTCAACGACAGGAGTTCGGCAGAGTTCGTGGCGTCCTGCAAGGCACATGGAGTGATCAGCTAATTTGAATGCATGGTCGTGCACGATGCGTGCCGTGCAGCCGTACCCGCTTGAAAACCGCACGCTTCGGCGCACAAAATTGCACCTTGATGACCAACGAGTGACCCGCCAGGAACACGGATAACACTACATTCCCACGCGTGGCCTTGGACGCTACAAACATGAGGGCGTTGCCGATCATCTGTACAAATGAAGCCACGGACGACGTGAGCGCGTTTCGTACTAACTCTCGTCGTCGGACACACGCAAGCCTACCTGCCGAACCCGAAGCGGATCAAGCATCATCGATCGTGGCACGCGCCGTGCAAGCTGTATTGTGAAGCGGACGTCATCATGAAACGCGTGTTTGTGCCTGTGGAGGATTCCCAAGCGTGGATGAGTAGAAGCGCAGACGACTCCGCTCCTTGCACCCAGCACACGAGCACAGCTACCATACGGCACAAACAACGGAACAAAAACACAACGCACTGGTTGGAAACGTCACGAAGAAGCCCCGAGATATCAGTGTCACGAGGCGTGATGGTGACCCCACCATGCAATGATTCCAGTTCGGAAACGTCCTGGACAAGCATCTCCATATGCCGAGCCGCAACACTGATATTGTCTAGATCTTCCTGCACGCCAGGTGGAAGTGTGGACTTGTGCTCTGCAAGTATCAAGTCACTCATCGCCATGATCATGTGCAGTGGATTGCGAAGCTCGTGAAACAAGTAGCCGAGAATCTGGCACAGCTCATCCGGCCATCAGTGTGCGTTGCTGCAGTAGTCATTGATGCCCAACCCTGCCAAACCACGAACCGCTTCTTGAACCTGTCGAGATGTGGACGAGGAAGCAATCGCGGCAGCGTGCAGTGCAGTTTGTCGGGCTTTCAACATTGCTCCCTGTCGCACAGCAACAATGTAAGAACTCACATCACACGCAGGTTGGTACAGCTACTCAATCGACGTACGACGAAACATAGCACCAAAAATACAGTTGCAGCACAGCCTTGACCAAATAGCAACTGCAAATGGATACAGCACACGATACACAGGACAAAGCACAGGCGAATGCATGTCTGTGAGGTGAAAGTGCCCAAGCGTGACCCACCGAACTGCAACCTACCAAGCAATGCGACCTAATGTCGTCCTCAAACACGGAGGTGTCGAGTGCGGACAGTGAGACGTGAAACGTCCGGTTGGTAAAAGTGACAGCGCCGTTGTAAACCAGCTCTGGGGAGCCATGCATGTCTGGCGCCAAGAGCACACGGGGTGAGCATTGCAAGGCGACCAGGAGCAGTGGGCCAAAGTCACACCTTCACTGCACTCCTCGAACTTATTGTCTTCGGTCACAACAGCTGATAGCCACGTGTCATCTTCGTTCTTGTCGATCATTTTGATCATGACCTATCCCAGCCAGTGTGATGCAATCAAACTACAAACAAGAGAAGGGCAACAGGGCAGGCGACACAAAAGAGCATACCCGAGGCAAATCCACGTCCTTGGCGATGGTGTTGTCAAACAGCCGCGTCATGGGGACAACCCAGCTGATCATTCCCAGCAGCTTGGAGGGTTTGCGAGCACAAAACACAGGGTACCGCATCATTGTGCCAGTCTTCCCATTCCGTAGCTCCATCTGGTGCACCGAACACGTCATGACGTAGCCACGCCACACATCGCAACGTCACAACACCACGCATACCTTCCGGCTCAGCACCGGCTTACGAAGCTGCTCTGCGAGTCTGTTACACACCCAGGCAAGCGCGGCGCATGAGGCGGAGACACTGCATCACCAGCACAATGCACGAACGTAGTCATGTCGAGACGCTCGATGTCCGAGAATAGATCATTCCCGATCGCTTTTGAAGTCAGTGGCATGGTGTACTTGACTGCACGCAATCGACACACGAATGAGTACACTCATCGCATGAGCGTGCGTCGCGCAATGCGGCAACGAACTGGGCAAGTAGCGGTCGAATGTGCCCCGAGCGGTTTTTGTCGGAATGTCGTTGATAGTTGCGTTAATCTCATGCTGAAAGGCCGGGTCCCGCGTGAGTTGCACGTAACACGACACGGACACAGCCATGGGTGCAAGAAGGCGCACCTCAAACTCAGTGCGGCCTGCATGCTTGATAACAGGCGCCCATGCCATAGCGGCTGCGAAACTTGAACTTCTGTGCATCGCTGCAGTTGCTATTAGCTCAAACTCAGTCAATGAAAAGTTTGGCTGAACCTCAAACGCGCGCGCAATCGCCTCGTTAACTGCAGGCATGGAGAGACAGCATTGCCAAGCAACACGTGAGCCATGGACAGGCAAGAAAATACCCACGCTCCATCGATGGACTGGTGACGTACGGTCCTCAACTCCAGTAAAACGCCACTGAAACCGGGACACCATTGCTTTCGCTTCGCGTTGAAACTCATCACGAGCCACGTTGAGAAGCCGGGTGTGTTCTGAGGCAGGAGGCACACACAACGAGCATCCATCACCATCAGCGCACCCCGCGCCGCAGCTTCCCTGGCTGCGTTACCTGCTCTTGCAATCGCAAATGCTATTCCAATGCCAACGACCAGGATAATGGAGGCGCATACACTGGAGGCAGATGCTGGTGTCAGCCAAAGCAGCGCCAGCAATGCAAACCACCACAGTACGTACAGCACAGCACGCTTCGACAAACACCGCAGCGTCTGTCGTACAGACGCCGCTTTGTTCGCGGCTGAGGCATCAATATCAAGGAAACGCTCCACCTGCTTCGACCCAGACATGGTGTGATGAACCGGACACGCTTCACGAGGCGTGGTGGTACTGGGAGAGGCCGAGGTGGCGTTACACGCATTTGCTCTAACGTGACACACAAGGCAGCTGAATCCATTGCGTTGACGTGGCAAAAATACCATCAAATTGTTAGTCACACAATTTGTGACACAAATGCATGAGCGTTCAATGTTCTCCCCGCGGCTTTGTTGAGGTAAGCAGTGCAGGCTGCACCGTGCAGTCGCGTGTGTCCAAAACTACACCGCCCTCAGCCACATTTTGGAGTGCAACCAAGCCACTCGCTTGGATACTCGCATGCGACGAGTGATTCCTCAACGCCGACAGCACCAACTCTACACCGCCCATCGATGCTATCAACACCCTGTTCTTGTCTGTCAAACATGTAGTCGACATAAGGTGATCGCACGCAGCACGTATGATAATAATTAACGGCATCCACACGGTGTGGACCACACCCCAACGTCGTTGGGCCAACGAACCGTTCGCAGCCAGGTTTTGGAGTGCACCCAAGCCATTCACTTGCATGTCCACATGCGATGAGTGATTCCGCAAAGCCGACAACACCAACTCCACACCGCCCAACGATGCGATCAACGCCCGTTTCTCATCTGTCAAGCTCGGCATGCCGTCGTCACATTGTGTGAGTCACAGTGTGACACAATTCGAATGACGAATACACCAACATGCAAACAATGTTGGTGCTCATTTTCATGTACGAACAGCGCGCAGACCCCCCAACACACCGTCTGCCACTATGTTTAGGGCTTCCGTTCGTGCTGTGCGTACAGCCGGACCATCATCACGAACCTTCATTGGCGCTTTGGTGCGCCGGTGTGCACCCCCGATCGTCGCGCGGACGTGCAGCACGTACAACGACATATTCTCCAAGACGAAAGTTGCCGAACTGCCCGCGGATCCGGCGCCCCACGCTCGCCGCATTTTTGTGAACAACGGTGCGCCCACCTCTCTGTGTTGTCGTCACTTGTTGACAAGGATCAGTGTGGCCATGGTGGATGTGTACGGATGCGTGTGTGTGCGTGCTGTTGTGTCACGTGCTTCCCCGCCGCTGCTGTTTGTTGTCCCAGAGTTTAGCATGGGGGAGGTGGATGTGATCGGCTTTGATTACGATTATACCTTGGCAAACTACACCGAAAGGCTACCAAACCTTGTGTATGACTTGGCAATGAGCTACCTCGTCACGGAGAGGCGCTACCCTGGCGAGTTGATCGCCAGCGGCTGCCCCAAATATGACCCTGATTTCGCCTGTCGCGGTACGTGCGCCTGTGTTCTAGATCGCCATTGTTACGACATCACACACGCATCTTGTACTGTGCGTTTACTCCCACTTGTTGCGAACGTGAACAGGCATCTCCTTTGACCGGAAAACTGGGTTGCTGCTCAAGATGGATTCGTTCTCCTCTGTGCAACTCAACACAGTGCATCGCGGTCGCACGCGTTTGACGCCACGTGAGGTTCGCGAAGTGTATGGATCCGCGTCACATGTCCGAGTGCGCTACCGAGACGAGTACGTTGCTTGTTTCTGCACCCCCCGCGCACCCAGGTGCTGCCTGACCATGTAATGCACAACTGGTGCCCATGTGGCAGGTACATGCGCCCATTGGTGGATTTGTTTGCCGTCGCCGAAGCCAACGTGCTGGCAAACACCATCCAGTACTTGAATGACAATGACATTCAGTATTCGCCATCAGCCGTGTCCGATGATGTTATTGAAGCCATCGAATGGGTGCACATGTCAGGCGAGATGCACAACATCGTGTCCAACAACCTGTCGCGGTTTGTGCAGCCAGATGAGCACTTGGCGCCACTCTTGCAGCGATTCCGCGATGAAGGAAAGGAACTGTTTTTGTTGACGAATTCATCCTTCGACTACATCGACGCTGGCCTGAACTTTTTGCTTGGAGACCAATGGCGGAAGGTGTGCCGATGGTCTTGCTCAGTTGTTGATGGTGCTACGCTCACAGGCTGCTTTGTTGCAATCCTGCAGATGTTTGACTACGTCATGACCCTGGCCCAAAAGCCCAAGTTCTATACACGTGCGCGGCCATTCAGAGAGCTGGATCCACAAAGTGAAACAGTCAGGTGTGTGTGGTTTGGACTAGTTGCATCATGTGCTGTGCGTTCGTTGTTCATTGCGGAGCGTCGTACAGGTGGACGTCTGTGAACCATTTCAAAAAGAATCGAGTGTATGTGCAGGTAGGCACAACGTGATTTTCCTGGTATCACATCATACCCTGTCTTACCACTCGCACCGCTACCATGCAGGGAAGTGTGAAACACATGCTACGCATGACTGGCTGGCACGACAAGCGTGTGTTGTACATCGGAGATAGTATGTACAGCGACTGGAAGGAGCCTGCGATATCCTATGGGTACATCCGCCTGCCATGGAGCATGAATACCAATACAACCTGACTTGGTTGTGGTGGCTGGTTCCCGTGACAGTTGGACGATCGGTGGTATTGTATCTGAGTTAGAAGAGCATATCAACAAGTCGCAAACCCCACAGATGCTTGACCTCGACAAGAAACTCAGCTTGATGGAAGAGGTGTGCAGACGTGCGCAGTTCTTGGACCCAAACACACCAGATGGATACGCCACGTTGGCTGCGGTACGTCTTGGAAATGGGGCGTGCGGCATTTTATTTGCACTGATTGTTGTGTGTGGTGCCACGGCAGCTGTACAAAGCTGTGACTGCGGATGGTACGCCGTCTCGGTCTCTGAGCGTAACGACTGTGATGGATGCTCTGGAGCGTGAACGCACAAGACTTCGTGAGCAGCAACAACGCTCTTACAACAAAGTGCGTGCGCCCTGTGCATGCATTGGCGTTGCTGTGAGATGCAGCAGCGGCTCACCGCTGCTCTCAGAATTTTGGCAGCATTTTTCTGTCAGACACAAGCCCGACCTTGTTCGCTTTCGGAATCATGGTATGTTATGGGTTACAGGATGCAACACCAACCTCGTCTCACACTTATCGCTTTCATTGTGATTGTGGTGTTGGAAAGCGCTACGTTGACTTCTACACGTCCCATCTTACCAATTTCCTTGAGTACCCTGCCAACTGCCGTTTCAATCCACCGTCCCGCCTCATGCCACACCAAGATACCGTTCGTGCCCTGCAGGTGGGCGTCGCTTTGGCTGCAGTGCACTAGTTCTCACACACACCGCGCTGTCTCCAGGTGGAGGTGCAACGCCAACCAGCGCCGGGTGAAGTGGAGTGGGACGATTAGCCTCGAACAGAGAGCTGCGCTCCGGATGTTCACCCTTTTTCCATTTTTTTTTCCGTTTGTGCAGAGGCACTTTCTACCTAAGTAGACGCCTCCTCCAGCCAGGTGCGGCCACGCAACAGACAACGTTGGGCATGGTTCACTGTCATCGCAAAACCTCACTAACAGTTGTAAGGCCTGCAAGGCATGGCATGCAGTAGCCACGGGTTGGACGACTTGTGTCCACACTGCGTGTGCGACACGCTCAACAAAACACGACCGTAACTGGACCAGCGAATACTCTTAGAAAGGAAAAGCCTACAGCAACTCAATGGCGCCAATCACCGCGTTAACACCAAGTGCAAGGCCAGACACGACACCCAAGAACCAACACCAACTGCGCGCGGGCTGAATGGCGTAAGCGTATGCAAACGCGTGCCCCACACGCCCCACAAGGAACGCCAACACAGCCACTTGGTGGAACGTGGCTGCCCATGATCGATCGCCAATGGTGAGAACGCTTGCCCACGCCATGAGCAAGCCAAGGGGCACGTTTTCATGGTCATTGGACAAAATACGCAGGTGCCGATCCAAGCTCTCCTGTGCTTTGGCGATGGCCGCCTGCTTTTCAGGGCTAGCGGCCTGCAACGTAGCAGTTCCGTGAAAGTCATGATGGCGACCCTTCTTGAACTTCACATCCTCCGGAGGGCGCCCCCCCGTCTTGAAGCGGTAGTGGCCCGTCATAGTTGCATTGACCATCATCTTGAACATCAACACGAAAGTCGCGAGCACTGTGAACAGAAGTGCATACTTGTCTGTGGCGAGGAGAACAAGAGTCATGTTTGGAGGGACTCACAGCTATCACTAGCAACCCAGCGTCTACACTGACGGTGCCGCAAACCTGGTAACTGTGGGGCAGTCGAACACGCCGCACAACCCGACACAATTCGTGGTGAAGTAGCAGCAGCAGCAGCAGCAGCAGCGGATTTGTAGTTCACAGGGTTTGATCGTACACACAACGAAAGCCCAAGGTTCCAGCCCGGTCTAAAGAAGGTGCCAGGAGCAGGTACTTGCCATGCGTGTTCAACTCGTATCCTTGCGGAAAATACCACTTTGATCCTTGCGGCGTGTAGTAGCTTCCACCCTTCAGACTTGCAGCCCTGTTCGCGGCGGAGGTTACACGTGACAGAATAGAAAAGCGGCCACCACTTCGCACCTGGTGTGTACATCCTCGAACTCTGATGTCCACTGCCAAATGTTGCCCACCTGATAAGCGACAGCTCATGAGGCCCAAGACCACCACGATGTCGCAGCAAGCGTCACCGCACCAAATCCTCCACGCCGAACACACTAGCACCCTTCGGATGGGAGCCCACCGGGTCCGGCCCACGCAATGTTCTTCCAGTGTCTGGATTCGGGACCTTGGTTGCGTCCCAGGTATCTCCCCAGGGGTACAGTGTCGTGCCCAACGGACCCTGACACCGCGTCAGTCAACGCAGGAGTGCAGGAAGCAGCGTGAACACAATCGGTGAAGCATGGTCGCTCCGAAACGAACCCAGTGCTCCGCACCTGTGCAGCATATTGCCACTCCCACTCTTGTGGCAGGCGCCCGCCTGCCCAACTGCAAGCGTTTCGAGCGTCTTCTAGTGACACCCAAGTTACAGGGCGAGTATCCCATCCATCAGGGTAGTTTGGAGCCTTGTTCCCTTCCCAGTTCCAATCCCGCAGGAAGTTGTGCGTGTCCTGTGGTGGGTTGGGTACAACATGAGTAACATTGATTCCTCTGGGGCAATTGTGAGCTACGAACCTGTGGGCGGTACGAAGAGTTCGCCAAAAACTGCTTGAACCTTGCGTTCGTGAACGGGTACCTAGTGCACGATGAGAGCTCGAAGTGATGCCCTCGCCGAGTAACGTAAGTGAACAGCATCTACACCCACCTATCCATGTGGAATGCACGTATGGACAAGTTCTGCTTGTGGTACAGTGTTGGATACGGCTCCCAAGGGTACCTACACCACACATGTATGTCATTGCGTAGCCTGGCCGCAAAAGGATAAACTGTAGAACGCACTGAAAATCTACGCCCGGCCTGTCATTGTCCGTTTCAATCTCAATTCCGCGAACCTGGAAGGGATACGACTTGCACGCTGGGATAAACACAGTGCCTGCGTACCACAGCATGAGGAGATAAATGTGCGCGACATGGGAACTAACGAACCATTTGGTACAGGACCAGCCGCTGGGGTTGTGGGCACGACTTGTTGCGGCAACACAATCATGGATGCATTGAAGCTGCATTCCACACCAAAGTGAGGCTGTTGTTGCTGCGCGGTGCAGAACATGCGCATCACCTGGCCAACGGAAGCTTAGTCATTGCGTGCACCTTATCCAAGAATGTAAGCACTGCCGAAGGGGTAGGAGTGCTTGATGGGAGTGCCAAAATGCAGCCATAGCTGCAAACAAACGTCAGGCAAATGAGAATAATACGATCACAGCCTCGTTCGTACACCCGGCCGCTCACCCCATTGCTGCGACAGGCACAGCAACAAATGCACTTCCGCCATCTTCGGCATGATGAACGCGGAGCGGATTGCCATTGTAGCAGTCGAACATGTTCACGGAAGCGGACGTGGAAAAGTTCACCCTCACAGCCGCCATGTCACGTTTCACTCTGTTCACTATTGCCCACACTGTACTGGCATTGGGAAGGGGCAGCAGGTGGGGCGCGGTCGAAGCGACGAAGCCAGGACTCGAAGACTGGACCACCCATTTGCTGCGCAGAACAGAACCACGCCACCGTCATGTCAAAGATGCATACAGCATGGAAAACATGAGCCACTCCACCTGGCAAATACGCCAGCTTCCACAACGTCTGGTGTGTGTGGGGTCCAGCTACCAACAAATGCTTGCGCCAAGTGGCGTTGGATCTGGTTCAAAGCACGGTGAACGAGGAGGCCACAAGTCACCAACACGAGAACAAATGAACGTGCGGAACACACACCATCACGCACGAAGGCAACACGCTTCAGGGCTTGACAGTCACGTGGTGTCATGCCTTGGAAAATACCCCACACATTCTGCCACGACACGAATCCATCACCATTGAAGAAGGCTCCTTGAATATTGTCAGTGTGGTTCCAGGCCCATCGCGCAACTGCGAAGCAAGTGAAGTTGAGTGACGATTGCAAGCCTATGAGCCTGGGCATCGAAACGTACCAACATGCGTGATGTGCCGTGGCTCGAGCCACTTCCACTTGTCCACCTCAGGCACGAGTGGAAACGCCCAGGCCTCCCTGCAGTATGGATACGGGTATCGATTGCATTGTGAACCCACGACCACGAGCTGACACATCACAACGACCTGTGGTCACAATGCCACTGCATGCGTACCCCCACCCCATCTTTGTGTAGTTCAAGGACGCCAAAGTGCCACCACCCTCTGGTTCCAGTGCCAAGGGGTGGTTTGCAGCCACACTGTCGTCCCAAAACGTCTCCGGGATCCCTTCCATTGTGTCACCTGTTCATGTGTGTGTCAAGTTGCGGTTTCCACCCCACCACTCCCCATTGCACGGCCACACAGCATACACCACGATCCTACCCACCCAGACACGCACACACACACACACACACACACACACACACACACACACACACATACACACCCACACCC
>Ga0213833_1001065_pt1 | contig 21014 bp, 26 predicted proteins | sample SWATP21_FD_160575 | JGI IMG/M metagenome (GOLD analysis project Ga0213833, IMG submission 160575) | Coastal seawater microbial communities from Marineland, Florida, United States - SWA TP2 #1 | ecosystem: Environmental > Aquatic > Marine > Coastal | place: USA: Florida | collected 2016-08-14 | reverse complement strand
CCTTGGCCTTGTACATGGCCAGATCGGCATTGCGCACCAGCGTGTCGCGGTCGCTCCCGTCCTGCGGATAGACCGCAATGCCCAGGCTGGCGCCGGTCGCCGACTTGTATTCGCCGAACACGACGGGATCGTTGAACAGGCTCTCGATCGCCTCGACGCGTTCCTGCAGGCCGATGCGCGAGTCGGTGCGCAGGATCACGCTGAATTCGTCACCGCCCAGGCGGGCCGCGAAATGCGTGCTGCCGACAAAGCCCTTCAGGCGATTGGCCAGGGTGCACAGCACGGCATCGCCGGCTTCATGGCCCCACACATCGTTGATTTCCTTGAAACGGTTGAGATCGATCCCGATCACCGCCACGCCGCCATCATCGGCTTCGGCCAGCCAGTTATCCAGACAGGCATTGAAGCTGGTGCGGTTGGGCAGGCCGGTCAGCGGATCGTGCAGCGCCATGTGGCGCAGGCGTTCGTCTGAGCTTTCGCGCACACGGGTGTCGATCAGATAGCTCGACATGCCGGTGCCGACGATCACCAGGCCGGCGACCGCGATCGACAGCGCCATGGCCCGGAAGGCGGCACTGTCGGCGCCGTGCTCGATCCCGGCGAGCGGGGTGACCTCGAAAGCGGCCATGCCGGTGAAGTGAAGCGCGACGATGGCGAGCACGAGAATACCGGCCGGCGCGTAGGACATCGCGCCTGTGGTCCAGCGTTTCACGCCCATGAAGGCGAGGGCGGTCAGCGTGACCGACAGGAGGATGGAGGCGGTGATATAGGCCTGGTCCCAGGAGACCAGCCCGTCGACGCGATAGGCGAACATGCCGGTGAAATGCATCGCTGCGATGGCGAGGCCGAAGACGGCGCCGCCCAGCGGGTTGGCCAGCCGGCCCAGCGGGGCGGTCGACAGCAGGATGCCGATGCCCGTGCCGGCAATGGCGATGATCATCGAGACGACAGTCAGGGCGGCGTCGAAGCTCACGGGGGCGCCGGGCTGATAGCCCAGCATGGCGATGAAGTGGGTGGTCCAGATCGAGGAGCCTGCACAGACGGCGGTCAGGAACTGCCAGCCCAGGCGTTCCGGCGTGGCCTCGCTCGCCGCGGCCCGGCGGCCCAGCCGCAAGGTGGCAAACGAGCCGATGACACACATCGCCGCTGCCAGCAGCACCAGCCAGAGATTATGTTCCGTGAACAGACAGGTAATCACCCGCATGACCAACCCCAACTTTCTTTTTTGGTCGCGCTATGGGGCGGTTTGTCGCAGCGGCATATTGATATTTCGTGTCTGGAAGTCCTCAATTTGATTGGGGATATTGGCTTTTCTCACATGCGCGCGCGACAGCGTCTCCGGGCGCATCGGCGCCGGAGGGCGGGCATTGCAGACGACCCTTCGGGGGTATCCGGTATCTAATATGGGTACGAGAAGTCCCGCAGGATCGTCTGCAACCCGGTGAAGCCGATTAAGAAGCCGGCCGATCGTGCCCGCCTCAGCGCCACCCGGTCCGCCTTGCCTGTGCACCGGCGACAGCGGACCGTGGGGTGATTATGCGCGGTGTTTGCGGGGCGGGGATAAAATCGGGGTTATCCCCGCTTGCGGGTCAATCCTTGCTCGCCCGAGCCTGTGCGAAGGCCCGGCGGACGGCGTCTTCGCCGCTGCCGGCGGCGAGTTCGCCTGTCCGGGCCTGCGCGATGCCGGTTTGAAGCCGGTCACGCAACAGGGCAAGTTCCGCTTCCTCGTCTTCCAGAAGCCGAAGGCCGGCCCGCATGGCTTCCGAGGCATTCTGGAAGCGTCCTGATGCCACCAGCCGGTCAATCAGGCCGGACTGGGCTTCGGTCAGGACAACATTGCGTGTGGCCATGAGGCGCTCCTTTGCCGGTATGGCAATATATGCCAATGCGGGGCCGGGCGGCAGATCCCTGCCTGGTGCCGGCCGCGCCAAATGCGACAATTCCGCGATGTCGCACCCCGCCCCCTTGCCACTCTGTCGAATCCGGACTAAAGCCGCGCCGCAAGCAGCAGAAAGGAGTCTCCCATGGAGATTCGCGAAGGTCTCACCTTCGACGACGTGCTCTTGCAGCCCGGCCCGTCCGAAGTTCTCCCCGCCGACGCCAATGTGTCCACCCGCATCGCCAGCGATGTCGGACTGAACATTCCCGTGATGGCCGCCGCCATGGACACCGTGTCCGAAAGCGGCATGGCGATCGCCATGGCCCAGGCCGGCGGCCTGGCGGTGATCCACCGCAATCTTACCATCGCCGAGCAGGCCGAAGAGGTCCGCCGGGTGAAGCGGTTCGAGAGCGGTATGGTGGTCAATCCGGTGACGATCTCGCCGGATGCGACGCTCGCCGATCTGCGCGCCCTGATCGCCCAGCACCGGATTTCCGGTATTCCCGTCGTGGAAGGCAATGGCAATGGTCTGCCGGGCAAGCTGGTGGGTATCATCACCAACCGCGATGTGCGCTTTGCCGACGACCCGAACGAGAAGGTCGGCAATCTGATGACGCGCGATGTGGTGACGGTGCGTGAGGGCGCCTCCCAGGACGAGGCGCGCGCCAAGCTGCACAAGCACCGGATCGAACGCCTGCTGGTGGTCGACGACCAGGACCGCTGCATCGGCCTGATCACGGTCAAGGACATGGAAAAGGCCCAGGCCCACCCGATGGCTGCCAAGGACGCCCAGGGGCGTCTGCGCTGCGCGGCGGCCACGACGGTCGGCGATAGCGGTTTCGAGCGCTCTGTGGCCCTGATGGAGGCCGGCGTGGACGTGGTGGTGATCGATACCGCCCACGGCCAGAGCAAATCGGTGCTCGACCAGGTCACCCGGGTGAAGAAGGCCTCCAGTGCGGCCCGTGTGGTCGCCGGCAATGTGGCGACCTATGACGGTGCCAAGGCGCTGATCGATGCCGGTGCGGATTGCGTGAAAGTCGGGATCGGGCCCGGCTCGATCTGCACGACACGCGTGGTTGCCGGTGTCGGTGTGCCCCAGCTCACCGCGATCATGGATGCCCGCCGCGCGGCCGAGGGTTCCGATGCCTTCATCATCGCCGATGGCGGCATCAAATTCTCCGGCGACATGGCCAAGGCGATCGCCGCCGGTGCACACTGCGTGATGATCGGCTCGCTGCTGGCCGGCACGGAAGAAGCGCCGGGCGAGGTCTTCCTCTACCAGGGCCGGTCCTACAAATCCTATCGCGGGATGGGTTCGCTGGGGGCGATGGCGGCCGGGTCTGCCGACCGCTATTTCCAGAAGGATACCGAGCGCATGAAGCTGGTGCCCGAAGGGATTGAAGGCCAGGTGCCCTACAAGGGCCCGGTCGGCCCGATCCTGCACCAGATGGTGGGCGGTCTGCGTGCGGCCATGGGCTATACCGGCTCGCGCACGATTGCCGATCTGCACAGCCGCGCGCAATTCGTGCGCATTACGAATGCGGGCCTGCGCGAAAGCCATGTGCACGACGTGAAGATCACACGCGAAGCGCCGAACTACCCGACCACGAGCTAGTCTCCTGGCACTGCCAAAACCGGTGTATGGCAGCCATCCATTGCGGATGGCTGTCGTTCGCCGGAAAGCCTGCCTAGGGTCGCGCAGGGCCGCCGGACGTGCGGCTGCCAAAGGGGAGTGATGCAATGAACACGGCTTTTCTCTATCCGGTCCTGGTGCAGGTGGCGCTGACCTTCGCGCTGGTGATTGCGACCGGGCTGACCCGGACAGCCGCTATCCGGCGGGGCGAGGTGAAAGTGTCCGAGGTGGCGCTGGGGCAGAAGGCATGGCCGAAACGGTCGATGCAAGTCTCCAACGCCTACCAGAACCAGCTGGAAACACCGATCCTCTTCTATGCCGGCATGCTGTTTGCGGGCGTGTTCGGCGTTGCCGGAGATCTCCTGCTCACCCTGGCCTGGATCTGGGTCGGATTGCGCATCGTGCATGTCGCGATCCACATCACCACCAATCACATGCTGCACCGTTTCGCGGCCTTCCTGGCAAGCGTGCTCGTGCTGGCCGCATTCTGGGCCTTCATGGCCATCGAGGTGCTCACGCGATGATGCAGGATCAGCCGCCGCTCGATCTGTCGAAAGACATTCTCTTCCTGCTGACCGGACAGTGGCAGGACGCCGATGGCGGTCCCTGGCTGTGCGCTGATTGCTGCACGATGGAGGGCGCGCTTGCGGTCAATCCGCACTGGGTGGACGCCATCACCCTGGTGCGCGTCGACTATGCCCGCCCGCGGGCCGAGATCGTCGCCCTGCTGGACGCCGATCACCAGAACGCGCCGACGCTGATCCTCGCCGCGGAGACAGTGGCGCACGAGGAGCCGGAGGCCGTGGTGAACGGCCTCCGCATCTTCACCGATCCCAAGGCGATCTGCCGCCAGCTGGCGGCGGCGCATGGCGGTGCCCGGCCGAAATAGCGTTCCTGCGTGCGGCACTGTCCGGCGTGTCCCGCTTGCGCTAGGGAAGGCGCCCTTTTGATCCGGCGCTTTGCGCCGGACGACTTCCCCGTTATGCCGGGACGTCAGATGCACAGGATCGCACCCCATGAGAGACGGCGCCCGTATTGCTGCGGCCATTGAAATCCTCGACACGCTGACCCGTCAGCACCAGCCGGTGAAGGACGCCGTGCGCGACTGGGGCAAGGCGCACCGCTTTGCCGGATCCGGCGACCGGGCCTGGATTGCGGGCCTCGTGCTCGACGCGCTGCGCCACCAGGCGTCGATCGCCCATGCGATGGGTGAGGGTACGGCCCGGGCGCTGGCCCTGGGCACGGTCGGCCGTATCTGGGGGTTGTCCGCTGACGAGATCGACTCCCTGTTCGAGGGTGACGAACATGCGCCCGAACCGCTCACCGACGCGGAACGGGCAGGCCTTGTGCGCGACATTTCAGACGCTCCGCTCCACGTGCGGGCCGATGTGCCCGAATGGCTGGAAGAGAGCCTCTTGCGCGCCTTCGGCGATGCGGCGGCCGAGGAGGGGCATGCCCTCTCTTCGCGGGCTCCGGTCGATCTTAGAGTGAATGAACTGAAGGCTGATTTCGACAAGGCTTTCAAGGAAGTATCCTCGAAACTCAAAGCGGCTGAAAATACCCCTCTGGTACGCTCAGGTATTCGCATTGCCCAGCGCGATCCGCGCGGCAAGGCGGCCGCCGCCGAGAGCATTCCCGCCTATGGCAAGGGCTGGGTCGAGGTGCAGGACGCCGGGTCGCAGCTGGCGGCACTGGCCGCCGGAGCGCGGCCGGGCCTGCAGATACTGGACTATTGCGCCGGTGCGGGCGGCAAGACGCTCGCCCTGTCAGCGCTGTTGATGAATACCGGACAGGTTCACGCCTGGGATCTGGACTGGCGCCGGCTGCGGGCCATCTGGCCGCGCCTGAAACGGGCCGGATCGCGCAATGTACAGGTTCATGATGGCAATGAAGACAAGGCCTTGTCCGAATTTGCTGAGAAAATGGATGTCGTGTTCTGCGATGCCCCCTGCACCGGAACCGGCACCTGGCGCCGGCGGCCCGATGCGAAATGGCGTCTCAAACCGGCCGCGCTGGAAAAGCGCATGGCCGAGCAGGACACGGTGCTGGACCGCGCCCGGCACTATGTGAAGCCCGGCGGCCGTCTGGTCTATGTCACCTGTTCGGTTCTGCCGGAGGAAAACGGCGACCGGGTCACGGCCTTCCTCGACCGCACCGATGCGTTCAAACCGGTCCCGGCGCTCGATGTGATCGAAGCCAGCGGCCACCTTGCCGAAGGCGCCCGCGCAATGCTGGAGCCTTGCGTCGAGGAACACGGTGCCCTGCAGCTTTCACCCGGCCGCACCGATACGGACGGTTTCTACATCTGCGTGATGGAGCGGACGGGGTAGGCTGGCGGCTTTGGCGCCACCCGCTTCATCCTGCCCCTTGATGGGGCAGGGGGACCGCGCCGAAGGCGGGGTGGATGGGGTGGGAGCAAGGTGTTTCCGGCTACACACTCAAGCGGCCACTACCGGGTTTCACCCCTTCCGTCCGGCTGCGCCGGACACCTTCCCCATCAAGGGGAAGGATGGGTCGGTGCACTAGCCGCGCACCTTCCGGCGGCGTCCGGGAGCCGGTGCCGCCGCATAGCCCAGCGCGTCCAGCCGGCCCCGGATCGCCGGTGATACCAGAGCCTCCAGTGCCGCGCCGGCGCCGATACGGCGCTGGGTCAGGGCTGAATTGATCAGGGGCAGGCTGTCGCGCTCCAGCCCCTTGAGCTCCACAGGCCGGCCGGCGAAGTGGAGCATGGCGGGCTCATAGCCCAGCCCGAGGAATTCCGTCAGCGCGGTCAGCGTGGCCTTGGGGCGTTTGACCAGGTCCTCATAGCGCACCCGGTGGATGCGGCCGGCCAGGGCCTGTTCGGCGCGCAGGCCGATCCCTGTGAGGTCGAACCAGTATTTCAGCGCGGCATCGGGCCGGCTGACATGCGGATAGGTCTGGCCGTTGGCATCGCGCCAGTCGCGCTCGAGCAGCGAGGCGGCGACATCGCGCCCGTCGCGCACGACATGGATGAACTTCGCTTGCGGTAGCAAGCGTCCGAGCTGTTCGAATGCCGCAATGTTGAGCGAGGTCTTCTCGATCAGCACGCGGCGCGGATCGGCCGCCAGCGGCACCTCGAACAGACCCGTCAGCAGCTCCGCCATGGCCTGGCGCATGTCCTCGGCCTGAAGATCGAAATCGCGCGCGTGCAGATCGCCCAGCTGGCTGGCGAAGGCCTGCCATTGCATGGCGATGGCCGGCGGCAGGCCGGTATCCGGTCCGCAATGGATGCGGCTGTGCGGCTCGACCAGCCGGCGCAGAAGGGTAAGGCCGGAGCGCGGGCAACCGCCGGCAAAGACCAGGCGCTGACCGTCGCCGGGGGCGGGGTCAGCCGGCTCAGGCATAGCCGAGCGTGCGCAGGACGCGGCCGGCAACGGCGTCGATCTGTGCCAGCTGGCGGTCATCGAGATCGCGCTGCCAGCGGCCGATCGCCGAGGCGTCGATCGGCTGGGCGACGCGTTCGGCGCTCGACTCCGACTGGCCGGCCGAGCGGTCGAAATGGCGGGCGTGATCGAGTGCGCGTGCCTTGGCGGCATCATTCTCGCCCAGCTTGTCGAACAGGCGTCCGATCTCGCGTTCCGGATCGGTTGCCAGATGTTCGTAGCGCAATTCCAGATAATTCGGATCGTCATGCATGCGGGCGCCGGCCTGGATGCTGTGCACCCAAAGCTCGGCGGCCGCCCCGGCATCCTGCGTGATCGCCATCGGCCGCCCCTTGCTGTCGCGCCAGTCCATCGAAAGAAGCGAGGCCACGACATCGCGTCCGTCGCGCACAATCCCGATCAGCGGGCTGTCCGGGAAGAGCCGGCGCAACTGGCTGAAGTGCAGGATGTTGGCTGGCGTCTTCTCCGCGACGCGCGCGCCGGTACGGGCGTGCAAGGGCGACAGAAGTGTGTCGATCGTCTTTGCGAACCGGGCGTTCAGCGCGTCAGCATCCAGGCCATAATCGGTCGAGAGGACATCGAGATGGGAGGTCTCGATCTGCTCTGCCAGGTGGCATAACGCCGGGATGACCCGCATTTCCGGACCGCAGACGATATTGCGGCTGGCATTGACGATGGCGCGCAGGAGCGTGGTGCCGGAGCGCGGCGCGCCGCCGATGAAAATCGGAGATTTCCCAACTGCATATTGCATCGCGCCGCATCCCTCGCTGTGACGAGAGTGGGGCGTCTACAATGACGCGCGGCTGTCTTTTAAGTTAAACTAATTCAATGTATTACGAGGATTTAATGGAGGGCTATTCCCGCTCGAATACCAGTGACGCCGTCACCGGAACCACCGGTGTGATCGAGGGCAGGCCGGCCAGGTCCTGAAGCGTGGCGAGACCGTCTGCCAGGCCGAAATCATCGACATGGAGCAGGACCGGTTGCGCGGTCTCCACCAGCACGCGCTCGCCATTGAGATCGGTCACGGTGACCTCGGTCTCGACCGGCAGGCTGACGCCGTGCAGTTCCAGCGTGCCCTGCAGCGGCAGGGTGGTGCGCTGGCCCGGCTCCAGGCCTTCAAGGGCCGCCAGATCGATCTGCGCTGTCAGCCGGGCCTGCGGATACTCGCCGGTCTGGAAGAGATGTTCCCGCATGCGCTCATTGCGGATGTCGATGCCGGTTTCCACACTGTCCAGCGCGATCAGGAGTTCGGCCGTTCCGTCCTCGGCAACCGAACCTGAGAGGTTCGTGAAATGATGCGTCTCGGCAATCTCGCCGGACTTGATGGAGACGAAGCCGACCGAGGAGGTCTCGCTGTCGAGCTGCCAGTCATTGCCCTGAGCCGCGGGCTGGGCGCAGGCCGCGAGGATGAGAGCGGCGGGAAGAAGGGCGTGGCGAAACCGGCGCATGGGAGTCTCCAGATTGCGAATGCGGGCACCCTATAGGTGAAGCCCGCCGGGGCCGGGATCAAGGGAAACCGGGCCGGGCGCCGGGAAAACATTTGCCCGGTTGCACACGGGGCGCCCGTGCCCTCTAGCCATTTTGCCCGTTACGCGCTATCCGGCCGCATGCTGAACCTCGACTCGGCCCTTTCCTCACAATTTGACCTCCGGGAGGCCTGCGCCTGCAGGCCCGTGCGCGCATGACCGACGATATTATCGACCAGAACCACCAGAAACTCCTGATCATCGATTTCGGTAGCCAGGTGACCCAGCTGATCGCCCGCCGCGTGCGCGAAAGTGGCGTCTATTGCGAGGTCCACCCCTACAATCGCGCCGACGCCGCCTTCATCGACGATTTCGACCCGAAGGCGATCATCCTGTCCGGCTCGCCGCACTCGACGCATTGGGACAATTCCCCGCGCGCCGATGACAGTGTCTTCACCCGCGGCCTGCCGGTGCTGGGCATCTGCTATGGCGAGCAGACCATGTGTGCCCAGCTGGGCGGGGCGGTGGAAGCCTCGGACGATCGCGAATTCGGCCGCGCCGACATCACCCTGATCGAGGACAGCCCGCTGTTCGAGGGCTTCGGCCCGGTCGGTCATGAGGAACGCGTCTGGATGAGCCATGGCGACCGGGTCTCGGCCCTGCCGCCGGGCTTCAAGGTGGTTGCGAAATCGGGTCATGCCCCGTTTGCCGCCATCGCCGACGAGGCGCGCCGTTTCTACGGTGTGCAATTCCACCCGGAAGTCGTGCACACGCCGCGCGGTGCCGCCCTGCTGCGCAATTTCACCCACACGATTGCCGGCCTGACCGGCGACTGGTCGATGAAGTCCTTCAAGGACGAAGCGATCGCCAAGGTGCGCGCCCAGGTCGGCGACAAGAAAGTTATCTGCGGTCTCTCCGGCGGGGTCGACAGCTCGGTCGTGGCCGTGCTGCTGCACGAGGCGATCGGCGACCAGCTGACCTGCGTCTTCGTGGATACCGGCCTGATGCGCCTGGGCGAGGCGGACGAGGTGGTGACCCTCTTCCGCGAGCACTACAACATCCCGCTCGTCCATGCCGACGAGGAGAAACTCTTCCTCGAAGCGCTGGACGGCATCGACGATCCGGAAAAGAAGCGCAAGACGATCGGCAAGCTCTTCATCGACGTCTTCGAGGCCAAGGCGAAAGAGGCCGGCGGCGCCGACTTCCTCGCCCAGGGCACGCTCTATCCCGATGTCATCGAGAGCGTCAGCTTCGATGGCGGCCCATCGGTGACCATCAAGTCGCACCACAATGTCGGCGGCCTGCCGGAGCGTATGAACATGCAGCTGGTCGAGCCGCTGCGCGAATTGTTCAAGGACGAGGTGCGCGCCCTGGGCCGCGAGCTGGGCCTGCCGGAAGCCTTTGTCGGCCGCCACCCCTTCCCGGGGCCGGGTCTGGCGATCCGCATTCCCGGCGCCGTCTCCAAGGAAAAGGCCGACATCCTGCGCAAGGCCGATGCGATCTATATCGACGAGATCCGCAAGGCAGGCCTCTATGACAAGATCTGGCAGGCCTTCTCGGTGCTGCTGCCGGTGCGCACGGTCGGCGTGATGGGCGATGAGCGCACCTATGACCACGTCCTGGCCCTGCGCGCGGTGACGTCGGTCGACGGCATGACCGCCGACTACTACCCGTTCGAACACGACTTCCTCGGCCGGGTGGCAACGCGGATCATCAATGAATGCCGCGGCGTGAACCGGGTGGTCTATGACGTGACGTCCAAGCCGCCGGGGACGATTGAGTGGGAGTAGGGGCTTCATTGATTTGTAGTGCTTCATGCACTACATTGCGGAGAGGAGACTTGTGATGCTCAATTTTACCGGCCCTGGCCGCACAGCTGAAAAGCAGACCCGCACCACGCAAATCCGTCATGGCGATCAGCTTGGCGAGATGATTGAGCGCGCGGCGGCATCGCTGGGTGTCGACAAGTCGGTCTTCCTGCGCGCCGCGATCGAGAATGAGGCCGCGCGTGTGATCGAAGCGCAATCCCGCCATGTGCTTTCGGCGGAGGACGCAGCACGTTTTTCCGCGGCCCTGGATGCCGATCTGCCGCCGACGCCCCGGGCCCTGGAAGCTGCAAAAGCCTATCGCCGCCGCGTTGTGCATGCCGACTGACGGCGTCGATCTGCGCATCGAAAAATTTGATCCGGCGCGGCATGACCGCGCCGGTTTTTCATGCGGCGTCGACCGGCTGGACAATTATCTCAAGCTGACGGCGAAGCGGCAGCAAATCGACGACATGACCCGGGTCTATGTCATCACTGCCGACGGCGACAACCGCATTCTGGGCTATCACGCCATCAATCTGGGCATGATGGATGTGACAGAGCTGCCTAAAAAGCCGCGCGGTACGCCGGCGCATGGCGAACTGCCGATCCTGTTCCTCGGCCAGGTTGCTGTCAGTCAAATTGCGCAAGGTCAGGGGATCGGCTCGATCCTGATGCATCATGTTTTCGAGAAGGCCAGCCGGATAAGCGAAGAGGCCGGCTGCTTTGCCCTGGTTCTCGATGTGATGAACGATGGCGGCGAGGCTGCGTTTGCTCGCCGCTGCGCCTGGTATCGGGATTTCGGATTCCAGGATTTCGCCAGCCAGGCCGGACGCATGTTCATGACGATGAAGCAGGTCCGCGCGATCATCCAGGCCGCTTCGGTCTAGCCTCCGCCCGCCACACCGCACTCCATCGCAAACAGCGCTTCCAGGTGCTGCCGCGCCTTGTCCGCATTCATCGCCGGATCGCCTGCCAGGATAAGCCCGGCGAGGCCGTCGCGCAGGGCGTCGAGGCGCAGGGCCGTGGCGGCCGGGTCGGGGAGTTGCCAGTCGCCGTCGGCTGCCCCGTCAGCGAGCAGGTGGGCGAGGGCGCTGCGCAATTGCGTGCGGATCCGGTCCAGCGCTTCGGCGATGGGCGGGTCGTGCGGGGCGAGCCGCTCGGCGTCGATCCATAGCCGCCAGTAGAGACGGGCTTCCGGCGCGAAGGCCTCGGCCATGAAGCGCCCGATCGCGGCGCGGGGCGTTTCGTCTGCGCGCCGGAGGTCGGCCGGGGCATCCTCGAACACCGCTTCCCAGGCCGCCGCCCGTAGCACCGGCCAGCGGAAATAATGGTTCAGCAGGCCCGTTCCCACGCCGGCGCGTTCGGTGACACTGCGGGTCTGGGCCGCTTCCAGACCGCTCTCCATCAACACTTCGACCGCCGCCCGGAATATCCGCTCGCGGCCGCTGCCCCGGGGTTTCTTCACATCTGTCATCGCGTCCCTCTTGACTCATTGAGCCATTGCTCAATTAAATTGAGCGACTGTTCAATGAGGGTTTTATGCCGGTACCGGATCGCAATTCAACCGTCGATACGCTGCGCACCGCGGCACTGATCGGCATCTGCGTGGTCAACCTGCCTTTCATGGGCCTGCCACAGGGCGCGGTGCTGTCGGCACCGGACGGGCTGTGGAACCAGGCTGCTGCGTTGTTCACGGGGATTTTCTTCGAAGCCAAGTTCTTCATGCTGTTCTCCTTCCTGTTCGGCTGGGGGATCGAAATCCAGCAAAGATCAGCCGAGCGGGCCGGTGCCAGCGCCGGGCGGCGTTATGGCCGGCGCCTGGTCATGCTGGCTCTCGTTGGCATCGCGCACGCCATTTGCGTCTTCTCCGGCGATATCCTGCTGCTCTATGCGCTGCTCGGCCTTCTGATCTGGCCGTTTCGCCGAGCGCGTCCCGGCGTTCTGGCCGCGATAGCGGCGGGCATGGTGCTTGTGTCCGGCCTGTCGCTGACATGGCTGGCCACGCTGCTGCCGTCCGGGGCCGTGCCCCTTCCCTCGGGGCCGGGGCTGGGCGGCAGCTATGGCGAGGCCGTCCTTGCGCGCCTGGCGGACTGGCCGGAAACCCTCATCTTCCTGGTTATCCTGCAGGGACCGCTGGCCTTCTGCGCCTATGCGGCAGGACTGGCGGCGGCCAAGACCGGCTTCTTCGAACCGGGATCACCCTGGCGGCGTCATTGCGCGCATGCCTTGCCCTGGCTGCTGATGGCCGGCCTGCCGCTCAACATCGCCTATGGCTATGTCGCCAACGGGGCGGGCTTCGGCGGCAATGGTCTGGCCGATCTTGCGAGCTTCGTGTCGCTCGGTCTGGGCGCACCCGTACTGGCCGCGGCCTATCTCTGCGTGATCCGTCTCGCCTTCGAGCGGCCGCGCCTGCCGGAGATCCTGGTTCTGGCCGGGCGGAATTCCCTGTCAGCCTATGTACTGCAGGGCGTGATCGCCGGCTTTCTGTTCGGCGCTTACGGGCTGGGTCTGTTCGGCCAGCTGGGACACGCCGCGCTCCTGCCGCTGAGCGTCGGCGTGGCGCTTACCGCCATGCTGGCTGTGGGCCTGTTTGCCCGGCTGTTCGGCCGGGGTCCGCTGGAAGCTGTCCTGCGCCGGGTGACCTATGGCGCGCCGATCCGCCGCGACGGGGAAGGGGGTAAGCCATGAATCCGTTTGCCCTTCCCGTGCGCGCGATGACGCTGGCCCTCCTCCTCGCTCTGATGGCGGCCCTGGCCGGCTGTGCCGTGACACCGGAGATGCCGTCCGGGCGCGCCGACGCCGTCACCGGCTTCTGGAGACTGCCGGACAGTCAGGGCGTCATCGAGATCGTGCGATGCGAAACGCGGGCCGATACGCTGTGCGGCCGGCTCGTCGCGCATGACGGGCCGGACAATGCGCGCGACTACTCCCATCCCGATGTCTGGGCGTGGGGTGAGCGGGTCTGTGGCAGTCAGGTCGTGTTCGACGCGCGTGTGCAGCCGGAGACCGGGGTCTGGCAGGGCCGGGTCTATGTGCGTGCCGAGGGGGCGATCTATCACGCCGAGATCGTCGTTGCCGGGCCGGACAGGCTCGACGTGCTGCTCTACGAGGGTGCGAGCGTGGACGAGGGGGTGTCGGTCGCGATCGGCGCTGCGATGGGCAATCTGCCCGACCCGGTCGATCTGGGCTATCTCGCCGTTCGCGCGGCCGCCGGGCGGGAATTGCTGGCCCGCGAGCAGGTCTGGAGACGGATCGATGCGGTTCCCGGCCGGTGCGACCGCTGAGCTGTAACGGCCTGCTTGATCGGACCCGAGCGCCGGAATTTCCGGAAAGCAGCCGGTCAGGCCTTGTTTCCGACACAGTTCCGGCGCATAAGATGGCTCATCGATATTGAATGACGAATCTTCTGGGCGCGGTTTTCGCCCCCCTGACGCTCTTCCTTCCAAAATCGACACTCGGGTATCTGCCGGCACACGGTCGGCGGGGCCCACCTACACGTGACTGATTGAAAGGATCTCGTCATGGCTATTGGTACCGTTAAATTCTTCAATACCACCAAAGGTTTCGGCTTCATCGCTCCGGAAGATGGCTCCACGGACGTGTTCGTCCACGCCTCTGCCGTCGAGCGCGCCGGCATGCCGACGCTGTCGGAAGGCCAGAAGGTCAGCTTCGACGTCGTCCAGGACAAGCGCTCCGGCAAGAGCGCCGCTGACAATCTGGAAGCCGTCTAGGCATCCGGTCTATCCGGCAGCTGGATGCCAGCGCGCCGGATTGGCAATTGCAAAGGCCGGGCATCAGCCCGGCCTTTGTCGTTTCCGGACCCCGGTTCAAGGAGAACACACGCATGGTCCAGAAAATTGATGAGAGTATCTTCACGCTGAAGTCGACGGCGCCGAAATCCAAGGCCGATGTCACCGACGCAGTCGTGCGCGAATATCTCAAGGAAGAGCACGAAGCGCGCACGGCGCTCACCAGCAAACTGCGCGCCGCCCGGCTGGCGCTGGAAGCCAGCCAGCCTGCACCGGAACCGGTCAAGCGCCGCAGTCCGCGCCGCGCGAAGTCCTAGCCCGGCTGCAGTGCCGCAGCATCCCGTTCCAGCGTCCGCTTGACGGCCGGCCGGTCGGCACAGCGGGCGACCCAGTCGCGGATTTTCGGATTGTCCGGCAAAAGGTCGGAGAACCACTGGAACGGGCTGGAACACAGAAGGTCGGCGGCGGAATATTGCTCGCCGAGCAGGTAAGGGCCGTTCTCAAGCGCCTCGGTGAGGCGCGTGAGCATCGCATCCATGTCGCGCAGGCTGGCGGTGATCGCAGGATGCGACAGGCCGGCCCAGTGCAGGATGAAGACCGGCTCCATCACGCCCTGATAGTAGAACAGCCAGGACAGGTAGGCACCGCGTCCCGGCTCGCCCTCGATCGGACCGAGTCCGGCTTCGGGGTATTTGTCGGTGAGATAGAGGATGATCGCGCCGCGCTCGCGGACGGTTTCCTCGCCATCCACCAGGAGGGGCACTTTCTTCTCCGGATGCGGATTGTCCGGATCCGGACCGCCCGTGCCGTCCTGGCGCGGGATCGTGACTTCACGGATTTCGACATCGGCGCCGAGTTCATCGATCAGCGTGACGATGCCGGAGGAGCGGCTCATGGGCGAATGATAGAGCGTGGGCATGGGGTTTTTCCTTTGTCTAGCGATGACGGTGTCTTACACACGCCCTGCTGACAGATTGCGGCAGGAGCGAGAATGGCCCGCACAGACCGTCTGATGCGTCTGATGGACACGATGCGGCGCCTGCCGTCTCCGGTGACGGCCGCGCGGCTGGCAGACGAGACCGGGGTCTCCCTGCGCCAGCTCTATCGCGATATCGCCACCCTGCGCGCCGGCGGTGCCCTGATCGACGGGGCGGCAGGGGTTGGCTACACGCTGACCGAGGATCCGGCCCTGCCACCGCAGAGCTTTTCGCGTCTGGAAATCGAGGCGCTGATGCTGGCCGTTGGATCGCTGGGGCGGATCGGCGACGACACGCTGACAGCCGCGGGCAAGGACGCGCTGGCGCGGATCATTGCGACGCTGCCGGATGCCCAGTCGCGCCAGGCGATGCATTCGGCGATGCGGGCCTGGTTTCCGGCCGACACACGCCCGCCGGTCGCGATCGACATGGACCTGCTGCGCCAGGCCTGCTGGGACGAATTTTCGCTTGTCATGACCTATCGCGATCTCAGGGATAATCGCACCGCGCGCGAGATCTGGCCGTTGGGTCTGTCCTATGGCGAAGGCACGCTGATGCTGCTGGCGCATTGCCGCCTGCGGCTGGACTATCGGATTTTCCACGTATCGCGCATTGAAGGTCTGGAACGCGGTGGCGAAAGCTTCCGGCCGCGCCGCGCCGGCCTGCTGCGGGACTATGTTGCGGTTCGGCGCAAGCAGCTGGCGCTGCCGTAGAACCCGTCAGGCAATGGCCGCGAGCCGGTCTTTCAGGGCAGCTTTGGCGAAATCGAGGAAGACGCGCATCTTCGTCGGCAGGGCCCCGCGGCTGGCATGGATGAGATGCACGGGCAGGGGGGCGGGCTCGAAGTCTTCCATCAGGATGCGCAGCGAGCCGTCGCGGACCGCGTCCGCGCACTGATAGCTGAGCACCCGGGTCACGCCGATACCCTCGCTTGCCGCCCAGACGGCGGCATCGGCAGCAGAAACGGTGAGCCTGGGCTGGCAGGCGATATCGACCGGCTTGCTGCCCGGCGGCGTCAGGCTCCAGCGGCCGCCCGGTGAGAGGACATCGAAATGCACGCCCGGCAGGGCCGCAATGTCGTCGGGCGTTTTCGGCGTGCCGTGGGCAGCGAGCAGCTGCGGGCTGGCGACGAGAACCGTCCGCACTGATCCGACGCGGGTCGCGATCATGTTGCTGTCGGGCAGGGCACCGATCCGGACCGCCATGTCGATATGTTCTTCCATCAGATGCAAATTCCGGTCGGACAGGGTGAGGCCGACGCTGATCTGCGGGTAGGCGGCGAGAAAGTCTTTCACAACGGGCAGGGTGTGCAGCCGTCCGAAACAGACCGGCGCGGTCAGGTTCAGCGCGCCGCGCGGCGTGTGGAATTCGCCGGCTGCGGTGCGCTCCGCTTCGTCGATATCCTCCAGGACGCGGCGGGCCGAGGCGAGATAGGCGACCCCTGCGTCTGTCAGGGCGAGCTTGCGCGTGGTGCGGGTCAGAAGGCGGGTTCCCAGATGGGTTTCCAGCTCGGTCACCTGCCGGCTCACCGTTGCCAGGGGGATGCCCAGCGTGCGGCTCGCTGCGGAGAAGCTTCCGCTGTCGACGACCTGAACCAGGATCGACATGGCTTTGAGACGGTCCATGATTGTTCCATAAATTGGAAAAGACGTTTCCGGAAGTAGCGGATTATCGTTCCCGGTGAAATGCCTATTTCTCCCCGGCAAGACGCGATCCGCGATGGATCGCACGGACCCCGAAGGAGAAAACATGTCCCGTCTGCCGATCCCCGCTCTCGATTCCGCCCCGGAAGCCTCCAAGCCGATTCTCAACGCTGTGCACAAACAGCTCGGCACCGTGCCGAACATGTTCCGCCTGATCGCGACCAGCCCGGCGGCGCTGGAAGGTTTTGCCGGCAATAACGGCGCGCTGGCGAAGACGCTCGATGTGAAGACCCGCGAACGTATCGCCCTGGCCGTGGCCCAGATCAATGGCTGTGACTACTGCCTGTCCGCCCACACCTATCTCGGCCTGAACCTGGCCAAGCTCACGCCGGAAGAGATCGACCGCAACCGCCGCGGCCAGTCCGGTGATGCAAAGGCCGATGCTGCGGTCCGCTTTGCCGCGAAGGTGGTGCGCGAGCGAGGCCAGGTCTCCGATATCGATATCGCCGAGCTGCGCGATGCCGGCTACTCCAACGGCCAGATCGTCGAGATCGTCGCCGTCGCGGCCGAGAACGTCTTCACCAACCTCATCAATATCGTCGCCCAGACGGATATCGACTTCCCCGTCGTCAGCGCTGCGGAAGCGGCCTGATGACGAACGGGCGGGCCGGTTTACCGGTCCGCCCGTTCTTTTTGCGGCGACCAGGACAGGAGCTTCGCCATGAGCTACGGATTTCTCGATATTGCGACCACGCCCGGCGTGCGTGCGATGCAGGCGGAGATGGGCAGTGCCCATGTCTGGGAACGGTTCGAAGGCGATCGTGCGTTCGACCGGTTCGGCCGCAACGAGATGGAGTTCATCGCAGCGCGTGACAGTTTCTACATGGCCACCGTGTCCGAGACCGGCTGGCCCTATGTTCAGCATCGCGGCGGCCCGGCGGGCTTTCTCACCGTGCTCGACGAGCGCACGCTGGCCTTCGCCGACTATCGCGGGAACCGGCAATACATCTCTACCGGCAATGCCCGGGCAAATGCCCGTGTCGCGCTGATCCTGATGGACTATGCCAACCAGGCACGCCTCAAGATCTTTGCCACAGTCGAGCTTCTGCCGTCCGGACCGGACAGCGACCTCGCCGACCAGGTCCTGACACCGGGCTATCGCGCCCGGCCGGAACGCATCGTGCTGCTGCACCTTGCCGCCTTCGACTGGAATTGCCCGCAGCACATCACGCCGCGCTTCACCGAGGCGGAGATCATCGAGACCATGCGCGGTGTGCGGGAACGCCTGGCGGGTCTCGAGGACGAGAATGCGCGTCTGCGGGCCGAGCTCGCCCTGGCGGGTAACCGGGAGGGTGCACGATGACCTCGACCATCCGCCCGCCGGTTCCGCCCTTCACCACGTTCAAGGCCGCCGCCGAAAAGGTCCGCCTGGCCGAGGATGCCTGGAATTCGCGCGATCCCGAACGGGTCTCGCTGGCCTATACGCCGGACAGTGAGTGGCGCAATCGCGAGATCTTTCTCACCGGCCGCGCGGAGATCGTCGCCTTCCTGACCGGCAAGTGGAAACGCGAGCACGACTATCGCCTGATCAAGGAGGTCTGGGCATTCCAGGCCAATCGCATCGCCGTGCGTTTCGCCTATGAATGGCGTGACGATTGCGGCAGCTGGTATCGCGCCTACGGCAATGAAAACTGGGAGTTTGCGCCGGACGGGCTGATGCGGCGCCGTATTGCCAGCATCAATGACGCACCGATCCGCGAGGCGGACCGCAAATTCCACTGGGAACAGGGCCGCCGGCCGGACGCTCATCCCGGGCTGAGCGAGCTGGGATTGTGAGCACGCGTGCGTTCTGGCGGCTACGCGATGTCTGCGGCTGGCCGGGGCTGTACGCCACCGCTTTTCCAGCGCGGATCGCGCGAAAACGCCTTGGCCAGGGCGCCCATGACCAGGGCGATGCGGCGGATGTCACGCAGATCCGGATGGGTCAGCAGCCAGAGCGTATTGGGCGGTGCGGCTGCAAAGCCGAAGCAGCGCTCCAGTCCCGGGCGCACCAGATCGTCCGGTAACAGGGCCGCGCCATGTCCGTGTGCGGCCAGGCTGGCCAGCGTGGTCAGATCGTCGGATCCGATCGTATCCCAGCGGCCCCCGGCTGCCTGTGCGGCCCGGTAGGCCGGATGGCCGGCCAGCGTACCCGCCGGGGCCAGGAGGGTTTGTCCGGGGCGCTCCGAAAGGTCTGTGGCCGGCCCGCAGGTCCGGCGCCAGTCCGGCGAGGCATAGACCGACCAGCCGATCGACAGGAGGCGGCGCCCCCACAGATGGTCCGGCGGCGAGTCGGCAACGCGAAGGGCGATGTCGGCGGAGCGGTCGGACAGGTCGAGGACGTGGTTGGAGGTCACGATTTCCACGGCAATGCCCGGGCATTCGCGGCGCAGATCTGTCAGATAGCGTGGCAATTCCCGATCGGCAAAACTGCGCGGAGCGGTGATGCGCACCAGCCCCTCGGCCTCGCCATCGCGTCCGGCGACACGCCGGTCGATCGCCTCGAAGCCGCGGGCGATCTCCCGGGCCAGCGCCTGTAATTCCTGGCCCGCTTCGGTCAGGGCGTAGCGTCCGCGGGCCCTGTCGAACAGCCGCGTGCCCATATCCGCTTCCAGGGCGTTGATATGGCGAAACACGGTCGCATGGCTGACGCCCGCGCGCGGTGCGGCCGCTACGAGGGAGCCCGTTTCGCTTACGGCGAGAAAGATGCGCAGCGCGTTCCAGTCCATGATTTCATTTCAATTTTGCAATATCAGCTTCCAGAAGTGTCTATTTTTGTCGGAATAGCAAGGCGCTAAAGACCGGTCATCGCAATCTCACGGGATAATCAGATGATTGGCTACATCACACTGGGCACGGACAATCTTGCGCCGGCTGCCAGATTCTACGACCGGCTTCTGACCGAGTTGAACGCCTCGCGGCTCATGGAGACCGAGGACTTCATTGTCTGGTCCAATGGATCCGGCGCCGGTTTTTCCCTGCATCGCCCGGCCGACGGACAGCCCTTCTCGGTTGGCAATGGTGTCATGATCGCGCTGCAGGTGGCCGATGCAGACACGGTAAAACGCCTCCACGCCCGCGCTCTGGAGCTGGGCGGCACGGATGAGGGGGCGCCGGGCTTCCGGGCCGAGGGGTTCTACGCGGCCTATTTTCGGGATCTGGACGGCCACAAGCTGAACTTTCACGCGCTGGAAGACGCTGCGTCGACATGACCGCCCTGACACTCATCGGTCACCGGCTCTGCCCTTACGTGCAACGCGTCGACATGGCCTTGCGCGAGACGGGGCTCGACTATCGCCGGGACGATATCGAGCTGGACCGCAAGCCCGACTGGCTGGGCAGGGTCTCGCCGGGCGGGACGGTTCCGGTCTTGCAGGTGGGAGAGGATACTTGGCTCTTCGAATCGGCAGCGATCGCGCTCTACATCGACATCGTTTCCGGCGGGCAGCTGTCTCCGGTCGAGGCTCTGGACCGGGCCCGGGCGGACGCCTGGATGCGCGTCGGCGACGACTTGCTCCGCATCATTGCCCAGATCATTTATCGCGACCAAACCGAAGCGGCAATGCACGCATCGCTCAAGGCGCTGAGTGACGGGCTGACCCGCGTTTCGGAACATGTTTTGCCGGCGCCCTATCTTGGCGGCGAGCGGTTCGGGCTGCTGGATGCCGTCTATGTGACGATATTCCGCTATCTGCCGGTGTTCGGCCGGCTGGGGATGCCTCCAACGGCTGAGCACTGGGTTCCGCGATGGGCTGGCTGGTGGCAGCGTGTACAGATGCGGGCCTCGGTCCGTCAGTGTGTACGGGAAACATTCGAGGCCGAACTCATCGCGCTGATTGCCGGGCGTTCCAGTCTCGCCGCCAAACGTCTCGCACCTATGGGGGTGGCCCTTGACTAGAGCAGAGCCTCGACTGCGCCGCGCAGTCCTTCCGGGGTCTCCTGGGGGCCGAAACGTTTGACCACATTGCCTTCGCGGTCGACGAGGAATTTGGTGAAATTCCACTTGATGGCTTTCGACCCCATCAGGCCGCGGGCTTCGCGCTTCAGGAATTCATAGAGCGGCGCCGCGTCCGCGCCGTTGACGTCGATCTTGGCGAACATCGGGAAGTTCACATCATAGGTGAGCTTGCAGAAGTTCGCGATCTCCTCGGCATCGCCGGGTTCCTGATTGCCGAACTGGTTGCAGGGAAAGCCGAGAACCACGAGCCCCTTGTCCTGCAGGTCCTTGTAGAGCGCTTCCAGGCCTTCATACTGGGGGGTGAAGCCGCATTTCGAGGCGGTGTTGACGATCAGCAGCACCTTGCCGCGATAGTCGGCGAGCGAGACTTCCTCACCGGCGATGTCGATGGCGTTGAAGTCGTAGATCGTGGTCATGCGCAAGCCTCCTCGAGTTCGGCACGCATTGTTCACGAG
>Ga0213833_1001062_pt1 | contig 21065 bp, 29 predicted proteins | sample SWATP21_FD_160575 | JGI IMG/M metagenome (GOLD analysis project Ga0213833, IMG submission 160575) | Coastal seawater microbial communities from Marineland, Florida, United States - SWA TP2 #1 | ecosystem: Environmental > Aquatic > Marine > Coastal | place: USA: Florida | collected 2016-08-14 | reverse complement strand
TTCGGTCATCCCAGGCACGAACGCTGCCACCACCGGCGCCGAGGTAGTCGTCATTGGCGGTTCAACCACGGCCGCTGGCCAGGACGGCGGTTCTGTGTCCATCAATGGCGGCACGGGTGGCGGTGGTGTGAGCGACGGCGGAGCGGTGGCGTTGCTGGGTGGTAGCGGCGACACCGGTGGAAATGTGGTGCTGCGAGCTGGCTCCGGCACCACTGATGGTCAAGTCATCATCCAGAGCGGTGATGGCACCGCGCGCCTCACGGTGGACGCCACGGGTGACCTCACTGTGGCGGGCACCACCACCACGATCGGCACCACCTCTGGTGCGGCTACTTTGCAGTCCACCAGCGGTGCCGTGTCTGTGATTGGCTCCACGGCGACGACGGTAAAGTCTGCGACCTCCAGTGTGACGGTGACCGGAAATCAAGGCGTGACGGTATCCACTGCAGACGAGGGAAGTGGGACGTCCGGGGCCGTGTCCATCTACCCTGGGTCCAGCACGGACAATGGAGCCAATGTGGTCATCAATGGTGGCACGACCTCGACCTCAGGAAAAGACGGTGGTCATGTTGTGGTCACCGGTGGCGCGTCGACGCATGCCACGTCCACTACGGGTGGAACAGTAAGCATCATCGGTGGTACCGGAACCACCACAGGCGGCGACGTGGTATTGAAGCCTGGAACCGGCACTGCCAAGGGCAATGTGTGCGTGTGTGTGTGTGTTGCTGATGGCGGGCTGCCGGTGATGATTTCAACATGTTCTCACTTGGGGTGATTTTTTCGATGTTGTGCACAGCAAAATCCTTGACACGAGCAACAATGCTATCGTAACGGTGACGGGAGATGGTGCTTTGTCAATGGAAGCACAGTCAACTCTGACTCTGTCCAGCACCGGTGGTGTTACCCTCACCTCTGACACCACTGCTACAGTGTCTGGGCAAGGCGATGTCGTTGTCAAGTCAGAGGGTGGCGATCTCACTCTCACGGGCGACACGGGCGTCACCATCCAGTCCGCTGCTGTGACAGGTGCCACCGCAGGTGCAGTTAGCATCCAGGCTGGAGAGTCTACAACCTCGGGTGCCCATCTCACAGTGACAGGAGGTGCAACAACAAGTGCATCGCACACCGGAGGTGCTGTCAGCATCACGGGCGGTGCGGTGACGGGCGCCACTGCGGATGGCGGAAGTGTCATTATGGTGGGTGGCGCGGGCACCAACACAGGTGGCAACGTAGAGATCCGGCCCGGAGATGGCTCGACTGATGGAAAAGTTCTGCTCAAGGACGGTGCAGGCACGACCCGTGTCACCGTCGAAACGGATGGCAGTGTCACGGTGGCAGGCGACACGACTTTCTCCGAGACTGTGTCAATGTCTAAGAGATTTGCATTGGCGGGTGTCACCACCAAAAGTGCTGGCAACACCATCACCTGGGCTGCGGCAGACTTTGCCGTCGTGATCATCACCTCGGACTCCACCGTGGATTCCAACACTGTTTCCGTGACAGGAACGCCGGTGGACGGACAAGTGATGTGTGTCATCAACAATGATGAGCAAGACACTGCCGGTGACATCGTGGTACCAACCGGAGACACAAAGTTTGCAGTGTACTACAGCGGAACATGGTACACGTAGTTATACAGTGTCCTCTTGCTTACTGCGTGGTGCATGTGGGTGACCGTTTTGGCTCTGAAGTTGGCCCTTATTCATTGAAAAACCATTGCGGAACACCTCTTCACGATGTGCACATACATCTACACGCTGAGTGCCGCAGTGTGCAACTCATTGTGTCGCTGCGGCTTGCCCCTGCGCATCGTCACCTCCACTGGGCGCCTCATCACGACTCCGACACGCAGCATCAGAAACCACTGCGGGGGTGGCAGTAAATTCATCGGGGTCCTGTGCTTCGTCGTCCGTTTGTGCGTCAGCGCTCTCTGCAAACACGGACTTCGCGCTGTCGACATTTTGGAATCCCTTCAACTCCCAGGGATGTTCATCGCAATGACTCTTGCACACACCGTCCAACCAGGTGTCCAGGGACCTACGAACACAAAAGGTGCGCCACAAGGATGAGAGGAAAGCGGAGACAGCGCACACGACGCGACGCCAAAGCTCGCACCGAAAGTGGTACTCGATGGAATGGTAGTTTTTGCTGGTGAACTTGTACGAGTCAAACAGCTTGATGCGCCCCTTTTGCCACCGAGAGCCGATGGTTCCTTCGCCGGTTTCGCCACCCAAAAAGATCTCCACGTGGACCATGTTGTGCTTTTGCTGCTTTGCGTTCTTTCGGTAGTAGATACCTGGCGCCACTCACATGTCAGCACGACCACACACACATGGACGTCAAGTGCCGTTGGTGGCGTACCAGAATAGAACACAAGGTCTCCAGGCTTCAGGTCCTCAAAGGAGAGCTTCTTTGGGAGTGTGTCAAACATGTACGCTTGGTTCCACCGCCCGATTCTGAAGCCAAACTCGTCCTGGAGGTCATCCATCACTTGGCGGACCAGGCCGCAGCAGTCCAAGAACAGTGGGGCGTTGTACAACTCCGATCCGGGTTCATGGTACTTTTGTGCGTATGGCTGTGCACTTGTGTGTGAGTTGCAGCACACATGCAGGGGAGGGGGTACTTCATCCACGATCGCCCCGACACGCACCACGCCAATGTACTTGTGGGCCGTGTCAATGAACTTTTGGCGCAGTTTTGCCCTGAACAACGGGTCAGCACGCTTCTTCGCGGCAGCTTGCTTGCTCATTTTAAGTGCCTTTGCCCGTTGCTGCTTGAATCGAAGGAAGCGTGCCTGGAGAGACTCCGCGCCGGCGCCTAAGAAAAAGAAGATGCGGCCGTCAGAAGAACGTGTCGTGGCTTGCTGCAGCTAGCGTACCTCCTGTTGCCCCGACGTTCACGACCACTCCCTTCTTGCTATTTGACTTGGATTCATCCCCTCCTGCGCCTTTGGTCTCCTCTTTCCCCCCCTTGCACTCTTCATGGTGCTCCATGGTGGACGTGCAGATGAAATCAGCACTAGCAGCTTCAACCATCAACAAGGCAACTGCACGGCTGAATGTTACAATCGTAATAACTATGGTGGTTGCAACGATCGATTGACGAGGAGGCATCCGGCTCGCACACAGGCAGCATCGTGCAAGGGTGACCACGGCACAGATGTACGCGATGAGGGGAGGGTGCCAAGTGTGCGCACGCTTTGTTGAGTGAACTTGTCTTGCTGGACCGTACGTCCGGATTTGGGTTGGTGGTGGCAATCCCATCCTCGTGGTGGATTGTCGGGGCCAGCGCAGGCATCCGTGAGGCATCATGCCTCCTCCTGCGACGTCAGAAGAGTTTGTGGGGCGCCGGGCTGTGCCACTCCACAGTGGCCAACCCATGGTGCTTCATGTAGGCCCCGGAAAGTCACATCTGATGGTGCTTTGTGAGATCCTGGACATCGCGGGCACCACAGTGACCTTGCGACTCCAGGACCCTGCCGCGGCGAAGATGATGCCCTCTGGTGAGCCAGGCTCAGCCGACCGGCGCCCTGGTGGTCCTGCTGCGTCAACCATGGGATCGTCTGTGTCTCACACGCATGTCCGTGGGGCCGGGGGCCCCCGCGCAACTGCGTTCGTGTCGTTTTCGTCCACCGCGTCGCCTCGGCGTTTCATGTGGAAGACCACCCCACAAGGCGCACTGACCATCCACCCTGGCAGCGACCCTCGCATCCGACGTCGCATCACACCTGGGGTGCCACTTCCGCTGTTTGTGCACATAGAGTACACCCCTACTACGCCTCGTGCGTCCGCATCGTCGCACACGGCAAAGAAGCCAGTGGACATCACTGTCACGATGTCGGTGCATGTGCCGTCAGCGGCCAATCGCTCAGTGTCTGGGGTGGGCGGCGCCGCGGTGCTGCGTGCATTGGAGCAACGCGGCATAGTGGGCGCCTCTGTGCCGACTTCGATGCAGACGGGAGCGAGTGCCGGCGACGGGCTTGCTGTGGACGGCGGTGCCTCACGCCTGCGTATCACCACCACGAAGCAAATCGTGGACGCGCAGCTGCAAGCGGCGCGCATCCACCCTGCCGTGCGCGATGGGTTCCGCGCACGCGCGCAGGCCGCCAAGAAAGCACGTGCCGCTAAGTCCCTGGTGGTGTCCCAGTGGAACCGCCTGCGCCAGCTGGTGGACCGGGAAGTCAATCCGCGCCGGTGGCGCGCGACACAGCGTGCCGCAGCCTTGAAGGCGCTTGACGAAGCCATGCCGCGGCTGCCTGCGGGTTCCGTGTCGTTGATCCATTCGGGCCAACGGCACCGGGCTCGGAAGTGGGCGGCCATCATTGCACTGGTGGCGCGGACACAGGCGATGGTGGCGGTGGTGCGAGCCCATCGGGCTCGTGCGGCGTGGCTGCTCGAACCGAACCACGCTGCTTCCACGCCGTCCAGCCCCGTCTTCGCACCGTCTCCTCTCTTTCATGGCACGGACGCCGGCACCAGTGTTGGCTCTCGCCGCCACGATCACCGCCGCCAGCAGTCACCGCCGTTTGTTGTGCCCGCCAGTCACCCGTTGGTGGTTCGTGTTGCCGTGGCGCTTCACGAACGTGCCCTACAGGACGCAGCTACCCCAACCCCCGACAGCATGTCTCATCGATCACACTCGCGTCGGTCACAGTCTCGCTCACAATCTCGCTCACAATCTCGCTCACGGTCTCGTTCACGATCCCCTCGTGCCGTTTCTCCTGCGTCAGGGACCTCGGCGCACTCTCGACCGTCGCCACAGCCCGTGAATCGATCCCTTGAAGGTGCCGGTGACACATCCACCTTTAGGATGCTCCACCACCCTGGACAGGATGTGCCGCGCACAAACAGTCATCCACGTATGCATGCCCACGCCCATGCCCATGCCGGTGCCGATACCGGTGCCGATGCCGCCGCCGAGCACCGTGCCGCTGCCCGTGCGCAGTTGTTCCACGGGTACACGGACGCGCAGCGCGTGGCTGCACAAGAGTGGGTGTCCCGGCGCCTCGCTGCGTGGGCTCGGGGGTTCCGAGATCCCCGTGCTCGTGCCGGCGGCGCGTCCTCCGCGGTGGCACGAGCGCACGCTCGACGGGCACCTCACCCGCGCCCTCGCGTGTCTAATCGTGCACCTGGCACCTCGAGGAAGGAAGCTGCTGTGGATGCGGCGCGCATGCAAGAAGGCGGGGACGGTGCTGCTAGCGGCAGTGGCAGTCGGGGCGGCGTTGAGCATGTGACGGGGCCCGTGTTGACTCGCGCGGAGTTTGTGCACGACATGGGTCGTGACATGATGCTTGCCGCCGCTGCTGCGCTGGCGTTGCCACCCACATGGCGCCTCGAGATGGGTGCAAGGCTGCAAACTGCGATGGCAACGGTGTCTGGACATGTGTCCGCGCTGCGGCGAGTACCCGTGGCTGCACAGGGACAGCCCCAATCACCACCACACCCACACCCGCAGCAAGCGTCTGCAGCGTCTATCAGCGGTCGGAGTGGCGGCAGTCCAACCCACAGTGTGGACCCGTCGCCGCCATCGCTGCTTGCTTCCGCCAGCGGCGGTACCACAACCACGGGCGCTCCGATCGCACAGCGCCGCGTTCGTGTGGAGCATGGCCCGCCTCACCGCCTCTCCAAACCACAGCGAGGATCCAACTCCTCCCTTCGTCGGCGGGAGAAGCGACGTCAGCGACGACTGCAGCGGCGGCAACAGCGTGAGAAGCGGCGCGACAAGGAGTTGTATGAAGCGATCAACAACTACAGGTTTTCTGGACAGTACATCACAGGCAGAGTTGTGGCAGTGCGACGGCGGTGAGTATCGCGTGCGCGTGCGTGTGTGCGTGCGTGTGTGTGCGGTGCATGACGGAGTAGGAGCTGTGGCACACTGACCCTCGACGTGATGGACGTTGTGATCGTTGTGATCTCAATTCAGGGGGTTGAAGCGGCAGCATGCACACCAGGTGCAAGCCGCTCAGGCACGGGCGTTGTCAGGAGCAGCTGCGCGTAAAACGGCAGGTGGCGGGTTGTTGATGCATACCTTGGAGCGGTTTGACACAGTCAAGCACGAGACGTTGGTGCCACCGGACGTGTTCAATACGGATGAGGTATCGGAGGCGCGTGGTGGGCCAGGTGCTGGGTTGGGTGGAGTTGGAGCTCGCCCACGACAACGGGTACGACTTGGTGTCGCCAGGTTGAAGAGTTCGCGTGTTGGTGGCGCAGTGATTGATGTGTGGGTTGTTGCAATGTCCACTCACGTGGCTTCCGACTGATCGCGTGTCAGATGTTGGAGTTGGGCCCACCCATGAAGTTTGGCAACATGTCTAGCGGCGCACCGCCCAACGAAAATGCCACCAACACCGTCAACACCAGCGCCAAACCAACCATCAACGCTAAGCCTTCCGAGGCAGCAAGTCCCTCCGCAATCCCGTTTCCACATGCAGCAGCCTCGCACCAACAAATGAGCCAAGTACAACCACCCGCGCCAGTTAGTAGCCTTGACCGAGCCCCGGTGGTAATCGCAACGGGGTCCAGTTTCAAGCGCGTGATATCACAGGGCGAGTGCTATGTGTGCCAGCAAGGAAGGCTACGTCGACGCGCAAAGCGGCTACGTGATCGCAAGAAACGTGCCGTGGCCCGTGCAAAGCGGAAGACACTGTTGGGGCCGTTGGCTAGCGACAGCAGCAGCGGCAGTAGCAGCAGTAGCGACTATGGATCGGATGGGAGTGACAGCGAGAGCAGCTCTGACAACTGTGGTGACATCAGCGCTGGAGAACGTGGGCAGGGCACCACACACCACAAGGACAACGAGTTGCACGCCCCCCAGCACGCACAGGCCACTCACGTTGCCTCCTCTGCGACGCTGCGTTCAGAGCTAACACCTTTCGGACCACAGTCCAGCGTTGCGTCGGTCATGCATGCGGGTGGCTCCGATGACGATGCCCTCACGTCGGGTGAAGGCACGACTCTCCACAATGTGCCGGCGTCACGCCCGGTGGGTGGCTACTTGGTCACTGTGAGCCGCCCGGACGTGAGACAGGCGCTGGACGAGCCCACCGCCGCACCGCGTCAAACAAACGCCCTCGCAGGCTCCTCCGTACTGGCTTTTTGTCGTTCCCATCCCCACCATGCGCTGTGTCAGCGCCACCTGCGCCTTCTTCTCGACGTACGTGTCCCGCTTGCTGTGTCGTATCATCAAAGCGTCTACATGCTCGTGCTTCACACGCCTCTTTATTTTCTTTTTTCTTTCTTTTTCCTGGCAGTCTCCAACCGCCACCCTGTTACAAGTATGCGCAAACGACAAGCTGCTTGCGAAATGCCCGATTCCTCATGGTACAGGCAACGTGCGAGGCCGACAGGTGCGTTGTGCTGCGACTGCATATGCAGGTCATGCCAGAGCAATTGTGAAACACCACTCACCCACCGTATTCGCTCCACAGCGCATGGCGTCCACACCCAGGGGGACTGGCGCAACCAACAACGTGTTTCGCACCACCAACAAAGCCCTGTGGGTGGGTGGTGACTTTGCAACCGTGGCCAACCCTCACTCGGTGCGGGATGCTGGATCAGGCTCATCCCCCACGGACCTGCGAGAGGCATACGTCGCCACACCGTACCGCCCTCCCCCGAGCTACTTCAACACCTCACCGCGTGCCTCCATGACCATGCCGCTCCCCACTCGTCCCCCCACCACTCGCAAGAGTGGCACACGTGCCCAAACAAGCGGCACGCACACCGGCACAGCCACACGGGCAGAGGGTCCACCGCGTGCCGCAACAGCCCTTGTTTCCCGACGTGCACAGGCGCATGCTGTCCTGCATTTGCAAGCGGGTGCATCCCCTGCCATGGGCCAAGACGTTCCGGTCACGCCTGTGCGCATGGCAGTGCCGTTGTCTCCGCCGCGTGTCACCACCCCACAGCCTCGCTTGTCCCGCGGACCCACGGATGCGAACAGCGGTTCAGGTGCTGCTGCCCACCACGCAGTGGGTCAGCGGGACTGGGCAGGTGATGCAAACCCCTCGTCTCCGTCTCAGCCTGCCGCCATCGTTGTGGCCACGACAGAAGAAGAAGCGACAGTGGGGATTCTGCGCCTGCGCGCCCACCTGAGGCGTGTGGGTAGTGGTCGAGGCAACGCTTTCATGTCGTCGTCCTCGCGTCATGGCTCACCTTCCTCAGGCGTTGGTGCCACAGCTGCCGCCGGTAAAAGCCCGAGTAGTGGCATTAGTCATGGCGCACGCAGGCCCAAACCCAACGCACGTGTGGCGGCCGCCTCTGGCACTGGTGACGGTTCTGTCCGTCATGCCACTACTGCACCACAGTCCGACATAGGCGCACCGGCGCGCCCTGTTCTCAAGCCAGCATCAATGGTAGAGGGCTACCCTCCCGTCACCGTTGCAGAGCAGCGCAAGTTGCTGGAGCAGGCGTCATTCAAGACCACCGTGCAAGTCCAGGCGGCCGAACAGCGCCGCACGCGTGCTCAAACCGCACGGCAGGCTGGCAGCCGCTCTCATGCTCGTGGCGGCACCCGGCGCAACAACTCCGCGGCGCACGGCGGTCACAAGCCCTCACTGCGCGGTCGTGCCGCCATCGAAGCAGCCGCGTCGAAGTTGGACTCCGCATTGCAAGCGGTCGCCGCGGAAGTGCCCACCCGCCCCGCCACGGACTTGCACCCTCATCATGCCACCGACTCTGGCCGTGCACCACACCCCTCCCTTACGCTGCCGCTGTCCCGTGACACGTTGGCGTCTGCCTTTTCACACTCCACGTCAGCCCATGCCTCTGCCTCTGCCGCTGCCTCTGCCTCGTCCACTCCACTGGCCCGTGATGGTACACGGCCACGCTACCGTGCGCCCACAGCTCCGACCACGCGTCGCCGGCGCTTCATCCGGCCACGACCCCAACCCAGCACCGGGGGTCGACGCACCGCACCCGCATCAGGTCCTGCCAAGGCACCGGCAACCACACGGGCAGCCACCAGCACTACCCGTGGTGGTGCCGCTGCCGCTGCCGCTGTCGATGCCACGCTGTCAAGCGCCGGAGGCGCGGGAGCCTTCCCGGCGTCGCCTCCTCACAGGACTGGCACGCGTGCACGACTCCGCACCGCGTCCATGCGAAGCCGGCAGGCAACACCCGCAAGCGGCTCACCAAGACCGCTTGTGTCCACGTCGCCTGTGCGTGTGCCACTAGCGTCAAACCAACAGCAGTACCACCACCACCACCAGCAGCTCTCGTCGCAGTCACCGAGGGAATCGCAGTCACGCGATGGGGCTCTTGCTTCCTCCCCGTCTGCAGGGGTGAAGCGTCCGGGGTTGCGCAGCACGGTTGCGCACCTTGTGGGCGAAAAAGAGCCCATCTGTTTTCAACACGCGCCGTTGCCGTTCCCAACTGGATCTGTTCTGCACTTTCAAACACGCACGGCCCTGGTACGCAGTTCACACGACCTTTGCCTTCCCTCTCCCGGGCTTGTTACGTTTGGTCTCATCACGTGCTTTGTTTACGCTGCTTCGTGCTGTTGGATTCTTGTACAGATCTCGGAAGTCGGAGGTTTGGAGTTGGAGACACCCATCCGAAGTCGCACTGATTTTACGCGTGTGCCTCTTCGCCTCACCCAACAAATTGACTCCCTCACCCTGGCGGCGTCAAGTCGATACCGCTCGCTCCATACGCACGCACTTGCCCGAGCAGTGCGAGGATTGGGTGCTGGGGCGGACGCCAGCGCCGCTGCCGCAACGGTCAAGTCAACGGTGGATCCTCTGGGTGTCGGAGACGCGCAGTTTGACCTCCTGGGTGGGTTGGAGGTCGCGGAGGGACTCACAGATGCCGAAGTGGCCGGCAGTCGCGCCAGCACCAAGTGCAGCAACATGATTTCCAAGCTTCAGACACGACGCATTCGCCACGCGACCTTGAAACCGTTAGCGAGTTTGGGATTCGGGTAGCTGGTTCCTATCCTTGTCCATGGTAGTCACCCCGCGTGCGCGTGTGTGTGTGTGAATGCGCATGCATCAAATGATGTGGTAGGGCTTTCTCTCTTACAGAATCCAACGTAACACGTCGCCGTTACATGTCGCGCAACACAAGGTTCAATCGCGCGCGGTTGTTGGCGAACTCGCGAGACTGAGACTGACTCCGAAGAAACAGTACGCGCAGGACATGTGGATCCAACTGACGCGACGTCATCGAGCAAACCGCGTCCAACAGCACAAAGAACAACAGCACAAAGAAAAAGCAGCAGGCTAGCTCTGGATCATGGCCGACGGTGCCGCCGCACTACTACAACAAACAGCGCACGTGTACCAACCATCTCACTGTGCGAACTAAAACCCGACGCTGACTCAACAGCAGACGAACAGGTGCCAATTGGAAAGTGTGTGGAGGGCAAAGCAATCAACACAGGCACACCAACTCCACACTCACAAAGGCTGGGTCTGTTGCGCTCACGTCACAGCCTGCACTATTACAGCCACGCGGCACTCACATGCGCAACGCACACAAGCAAGGCCACTGCTGGTTATTGTTGGGGTGCCGCTGTGACCTGTGGCTGTGCCTGCGGTGTTAAAGAAAAAGCGGGGGCAGACGCCGTGGATGCCATGCCCATCGGCACAGTAGCAGCCTGGGTGGGCATGGAGGCGCTGGCGCCGACAAACTGGGGAGCACTCGTGGGGGTCACAGACATGGTAGGAGGGGGGATGGTGGTGGCGGTGCCAGTTCCAGACGCCATCACCGTGGTGGCGACGCCAGACGGAACGGTGGAATAGGGAACGGAAAGGCCCCCTGGCGCGGATGAGGTGTACGGTACAGTCGGCGTCGGGGCTGGTGCTGTGCTGGTTGATGCCATAGTGGTGGCTGCCATGGTGGGATGTGATCCGGGCAGGGTCGTCACATGCGTCTGTGCGGCAGTGTACATGGTGGACGCTGGGGGGTGCACCGCTTGGGAGCGTGGCACTTGTGAAAGGGGGCCCGATAGCATCTCGTCGAGCAGCATGAGGGCAATGGTGGGGTACAGTGTCACGCCATGACTGAGCACAGGGCACGCAAGCAAGGAACAAAAAAGCACGCAAGCAAGGAACAAAAACAAACACACAAACACGAACATGGGCGGCGAAACAGTGTGAGCAGACAACACAGCTCGCTCCTCGATTCCTTGCCGCGTACCTAAACTGGGGCACCGAACGGCGGTCCTGAGCACTCATTTCAATCGCCTTCGGCCGTGCGCTGTTGAACAATACGTCGATGGCAGTGGCTGTGACCGCACGAGCGAGTGCGGGACCCGGGATGTGGACCAGCTTGCCGGTAGGCGTTGGCAATGGACCCACGAGCTCTGCCAACCGGGCGGCAGCTTCTGCCATGAAGGGCATCAAGCCACCCGTATTGAACACCTCTGTGCTGACGTATGTGGCGGCACGAACCCGTGCGTCAGGGTCCTCAAAGGACAGACAAGCCATTGTGTCCGTCTGCGCAGAAGGGGAGTGAGTGCAACGTGAGACTGCGGGCTAAGGGAACACGGCACATGCTTGCACCACGCAAACACGCACGTTTTGACCCCACTTGGAACTAGCGTGCAGCGTGATGTCCGCCTTGACAGGAGGAGCACCCGCGGTCCCGCCAACTGTGACATGTGCCGTCACAAAGCGTGTGAATGCTCCCGCGGCATCAAACACGTCGGGCTCCACTGTATCCGACACATCTCGGAGGACGAGGGAGGATAAAACTGCGGTGTAGCCTTCACTTTGTTGCGGCGGGCTTGGGGCGGCCTGTTTGGGGGGGCATTCCACACGCAATGCGCACTGTTGTAAGACACAGACACGCGAACGCTGTACGTGTGCCGCACACCAACCACTAGTCCAACTGTCCAACACAGGGCACAACAAACGTCCTACACCCGCAATCCCAACACGCACCGCTTGCATCGTGCGTGGTCGCTTAGCTGTCGGTTGGACGACAGACATGGGAGACGTGTACGGCAACCCAGTTGAGGCAGGTGCTGCGCCTGACACCCCGGCCACAGATCCCGGTGGGGCATAGCCTGGCTGCGGTGCGTATGTGGAACCAGGAACTCCCCCGGCTGACGCAGAAGCAGCTGTCACATACCACACCAACACAGTGAAGAAGATGAGATGGGGCATACACACAGAACGTACAACCGCGGCAGAAGGAAAACAAAAAAAAAAACAACAAATGGAAACGGAGCACAACATGGCTCCCAAGTTTCACCAACACCACGTACCACTGGATGTGGGTGCAGCCACTGCACCGCTGTGTGGTACATAGCCCATGGCAGGCACAGCTCCTGCCGCAGTGGGGGGGTAGCCGGGCATCGGTGCTCCAGACATGCCTGGCGCGCCCACCACACCACCGACAACACCTCCGCCAAGCGATGGTACGGGAGTGGTGGACACCATGGGTTGCTTGTTGTACGGTGTCGCAGGGGCCGGAACGTATGTCGCCCCGTTGGAGGCCCCGTAGCTGTACACAGGCTGAGCAGCGGCAGCCGTGGGCAGGGCATGCGGCGCTGATGCAGGGATAGAGCCTGGGACAGTGGGCGCCGCGGTGGCGTACGTCGCAGGCGATGGACGCGCTGCGCCAGGCGTGTGGCTCATGGAAGTGTGCGCACTGGCCGCCGCGGCCGCCGCGTGCGCGTGGGCGTCCGCGACGACCGCGGTGATGGGGCGCAGACCCAGTTGCACGCTGTTGCCGGTCTTGAACAAAGCGACGACCTCCGAGAAACCCATGCCGAACGTGGGCTGCCCGTTTACGCGGACCAAGATGTCGCCGTCACGAATGGAGCCGTTCTGTTTGGCGGCGCCCAGCGTGCCAGCCACCTCCACGCGCGCCACTGGCGGCCCGCGTGGAAAGGGGCTGGGAAGCAACTGTTCACGCAAATCGAGACCGAAGCCCGCGTTCTCGGGGCGTGTGAGGTGCACTGTGTACTCGTCCGGCTTGACGGGCTCATGGTAGGGAAGCACAGAACCGCCCGGCTGTACACCGGTTCTGGGCGCGGCGGCGGCCGCGGGTTGTTGGTACATCTGGGGTGCCGGCGAAAACCCTGGCTGTGGAACAGAAGGCTGCACAGCACGGGGCGTGGTGGCAGTGGCAATGGGCACACCTGGCGCGGCGTTTGCCATGCCAGAAGCCGGCAGGGGCACGGATGCGGGTGTTGTTGGCGGCGCCACGGCGCCAGGTGCATACGCGGCAGGGGGCGGAGGTGAAGGCGAGGCCAAGGCAGAAGCCTTTCGCTTTCGATTTACAGGAACAGGAGACGGAGCCGTTGCAGGGCCACCGGACAGCGGCGCTGACGTTGTCGTCGGCTGAGGAGGAACAGATGTCATGGTGGTCGCGGCAGTGGCAGGGAGTGCCTGAACGTGGCTTGCAGCAGCCATGGAGGTGGTGGACACCAGTGAACTCGGTGCCAAGGATGACGAAGGAGGAGGGGGGGCCGACATGTGCACGCTTGCTTCAAGCCCACAACTGAAGGTCGATCCAGGGACGAGCGAGGCGCCTGGTTGGTGCACTATGTGTGAGCAGTGAGCTACCACGAGCAAGGAGGGCCTGCGGGTTGCCACGCAGATGACAAGTGCTCAACACTGCACAAGTGACACTCCTTATGGAGTGACGAGGGCTGTGAAGAGTCACAGCCGTTGCTTTGGGCGGAAGCACGACGGCGGCAACCAGAAGTGGCCGCACGCTTGTGATCTCAGGACCACACAAACACGACTGGCACACCAGGGAGCCAAACACAAAGCAGTCCACACCAGACTGGACACAAGATACTACAGGGTGGCCATGGTTGCGCAGCGAGACGTGTGGGTTCGAAAACGGCGCCAAGCACAAACCAAGAGGCAGGACACTGCTTGCTGTAAAAACCAAGGGACGAAGCGAGCCAAGGCAGAAACTGGCCGGCACACCAAAAAGATCATTTTCTGTCACTTTTGAGTAACTTTATGGTCACTACAGTGTCCATTGTTACTCGCCCCGCTCTGTAGTCCCCTGCGCGCCCGCAGTTCCGAGACTTGCCTCTTCCGCGGTGGTGGGGTAGAAGTGAGGAGGGAGGTCCAGATTTCGCACGTGCACAGCGACAATAGCAGGATCCTCCGCGTGCTTGGAAGCTAAGAACCGTGCCAGCAGGTACTCCTCCACCGTCATTCCCAACAGCAATTCCTCTTGACTCCCCTAGGGACATGCAACGACCACGGTACAGTCAGCCAACGACTCTCCAATCCCGCCTCCCATGAGAATTCATGACAAATACTGCTGTACACACCCGAATAACCTTCAGCACACGAGAGCGAAGCTGTTGAAGGCGGTGCGACACCCATTGGGCATCAACGTTGGCAGTTGCAGGCGGGCGACACCACAGCATCAACTCCATCCGAAGTATGGCCTCGTTGACGGTGATAAAGCGAGCGGTGGTCGCTCCGGGGTACCCCGGAGTAGGTATGCGCAAAAGGTCAGACACCAACCTGTCCATGGACACACGTGGCCACGGCCTGATGAGCGTGCACCACACACGCACACACACGCACGCATGTCCCACGCCAGACGCTTGTTTTGCACACCACAACCTCACCGGCGCAATCCTGTGCTGTAGCACTTGGGTGCTTCACGAAGCACAGTGTGGACTTTGCCAGCGGTCTCACGTGAGGGGTGGGGGATCTCTTTGTATGGGGTATCCGCGGACAAGAGGCGCCACAGTGTGATGCCAAGTGTAAACGAGGGGTCCAACGGCCCAATGCGCGCAGCCCCTTCAACCCAACCTGTGTACCTGCATGAGGGAAAAGTGAAAACCGAAAATTAATCACCGCCAGCACCACAGAGCCCGCAGGGCAAGGCACGGCACATACTTTGCTTGTTGGCCGCCGGGCAACATTTCAGGAGGGAGCTGGGATGTGTCACCTTCCGCTTCGGGCACGAACTTGGGTGGAGGGGGTGCTTCTTCCTCTTCAGCAATGAAGTCATCAGGCATGTCATCCGCCGGGTTCCGCTTGGTCTCTGACTCTCCTGCTTGCTTGTGAGCCTTGATAGCAGCATAGGCACTTCCTGCAAACGTTGGTGCATTCGCGGCAGCCCCTACCCCCTGTTGTGCTTGGGCTTTCTCACAACGCGCATCGAGCGGCAGTGCTGCGGCTTCGGATGCAACCTGACACTGCTTCTTGTACGCTGCTCGTGCTGAAACAACCTCATCATCCACCATCAACTTGCCGTCATCGGCCTCATCTTCGAACCACATGCACTCTTTGCTCGCGTTTTTCGACGTTCGTTTGGGGCCTTCTTTGCGAGCATCTGTATACCTGCCAATCACGGTACAGCACGATGTGATGGAGGCTGCGCAGTGGACCCGGGCACTTTCGTGACGCGTGCGCGTACTCTGACAAGAAGCTGACAACAATCCTAGTGTTTGAAGCGAGTCCATCAGAGAACATCACCGAAGACGAAGGCGGCGGAAGTGATCGTCCGTAGCTGTGCACGCCACCACGCGGCACTTGACATGTTACACGCGCCAGTGTGCACGCAGGTGTCACCCACACGTACGGAAAACGAATGGGATCAGTTGAAGGAAGCACAGATCCACGCGGAACGCCTTTGACGGCATTTCGCTCCCAAATTGCTTGCGGTTTCTTCGAGCCACCGGCCACTTCCGCCCCTGCAGACCCTGTTCGCATCGAATCGTTGGCTGCACACCCTTTGAACAGTAAGATGTTGGAAGCACCTACCTTGGGTTGCTGCGACCTTGTTTCCTGGCTCAGGCACAGGTGTTGGTGTGGCAGGATCAAACTCTGAATCCACACATGGTCAAGATAGGGAAGTGCAACTCCAGTGCAAGTCTCCCACGACGTACTTTGAACAAACTGTGCTACCTCGCTCTTGTGGCTGTGTGAATGTCGGATCGATGCTGCCAACAGTGCTGCTGCAGGCTCCTCACACATGCTCGTCTTCGCACCTCGCAACCCCTCGCACAAGAACACTATGCCGTGCACGTGCAGTAAGAACACTTTGTGTCCACTCTCGCGAACAGCGCCGGCACATACCGTTGGACAGGCGCACCCTGCCCCTGATCTTAAACAGCTCCGTGTGCTCGATGGCCAAAGCCACCTGCAAAGCATACAGAAGGATGGTTTGCTCACGGAAAAAGGGTGGCTGGCTGCGGCATCGCTGCAAAACGAAACGACACAACCTCAACGTGAGCACGATTTGCCACGCACCAACAGACACAGCAGTATGGACACATGCTCGCCCCAACACCAACCGCTCTGCGAGCAATGAGGTCCTGGCGCAGTGTGCGCGGGTACTTGGGCGTGGCCTGCAAAGCGCGAACAACCACAAGTCTATCACAATCACGCCATGACATGCATGGCAGGTGCAGCAAAGCCCTGTTTGTCTTGCGAGACGCACAATGGCCAGCGTTTGAAAAAACGACAGCTTTCCACTGACAGGATCGCGCCCATCAAGCGCCCCCCAGTCGCCTGGGAGGGCCACAGGATCAAGATCTTCACTTGAAAACGCATGTAGGATCGGTTCGATGTTCTGGGAGCGGAACCCATCGTCACACCTGCGTCCTTCCCCAGCCACAACGGCGCAGATTCACGCACCACATGGGCCGGAATGGAGGACTCCAACGAATGCCACACACTGAACTCTTTCTGGTACACCAGCCGTAGCATGGGTCCGGGTCGCAGACGAGGATCCAGCGCGTGATGGACAGATTCACCCGGGACGTCGTCGGTGAACGCATCCCCCAGTGCACGCAGCGCCGCTGCATTGCGCATCCGCGCCGCCGCCTCATGGTCTGGCTTCGTATCAAGCAACACCTGGTACGACACGACACACGATGGAAAGGGCCACACGCAAACCGAATCGGTGCACGGATTCCACCGTTCAGACGCCTTCAAGCAAGCAAGCGGTTCCCACCGCGGCCTTGTCACCGAACCCGGAGCGTAACAGGGACTGCGTCCAAGAGGTGGCATAGCGGCGAGTTCCCTTGCCTCTTCTGCAGCTTTTGCGCGGCCTTCTCATCCTCCGTTGCGGCCATGCCCCGGACGGCACCCAACCCAACCGGAGGTGGCGCGGGCAGCTTGAGCATCGCATCAAACAGCATCATGGGAACCCGACGCCCGAACACAGGGTGGGGATGAGGCGCTACTGGGCGACGGGACCTAGAGGAGAAGCCCAGAGCTGTGGTGCGTGTAATGCGACAACAAGGAACATGGTAAAGTGGACGCACGTGCACAGCACAACACCACACACTTGTGGTAGGAGTGGGGGCACGCACGGGTCAGCAGCTCAACGTCCGCAAATTGCGTGTTGCGTTTGGTTGCAGCAAAGGCAGCCGCAATGTTTACACTGCCGTGCTCCGACGATGTGACGTCTGTCGCCATGCTTTGCAGTATTCCAACTTGGGCACTCTCGGGTGCTCGGGCTGTCCGTTGGTCATACACATCCAACGCAATCAAACACACACACACACACACACACACACACACACACACACACACACACACACACACAGCGCACGGTGAACCAAGCGAAACACGTTGGCATCATCACTCGCAACAGAGAGTCCAAGCGTTGTAACCAACGAACCCATGCGCTTGCCAAACTCGCTGAGTTCGTACGTGAGCTTGTTCACCTGCCTCTCAAGGTCAACCACCCGCTTTGCCCACGCCAACACGGTTGGCTGCAAAGCACTCTGCGCGAAGGCATGGAAGTAGCCAGGCAACTGATGCCACAACATGGAGCGCAAGACCTCGCCTGCGACTGTTTCTGGTCGACTGTCGCCGCCAGAGGCAGTCGCCCGCCGATGCCACTCCTTCACACATGTCACACCGTAGGACATCAGCAGTTGGGTAAACGCAGGGGACACTGCGGGATAACCACCAAGCATGGGATCGAGTGTGTGAGAGGCATGGGATGACGCTGCAGTGGCGTGCGACGCGCGGGGCTGACGTCGGGTGGATGGAGACGATGGCACCTGGGCACTGGTGCGAGTTGAGCCGGGTGAATCGTGGCCCACTTCGCTGCCATCCTTGCCGTGGCCGTGCCGATGGTGGTCAGCATGATGACGACTATCACGGCGGCGCTGGTCGTGGCTCTCGTGGTGTTCGTGTGTGTGATGATGCCTTCGGCCGTCATCGTCGTAAGGATGGTGATGAGAATGGCGATGGTGGCTGTGGTGGTGGTGGTGGTGGCGATGGTGGCGATGGTGGCTGCGGTGGTGATCACGTGAGGAGGCATCTGCGTGGCGATGAACGTCCACCGGGCGCCACGCAGCGGTCGGCGATGCCGCGGTCGCTGCCCCCTCCTGATACGGTGGCACCACCACACTGCGGCGGGTGAGGGAAGCCGTTTGAGGGCGACGCCGTTGCCGTTGCCGTGGCTGCTGCTGCTGCTGGCGATGTGAGCGACCCTCATCATCGCGTCGAGACGCACCACCCGTGTCGAGGGCTCGGGCTCTGGTCTGGGCTCTGGCATGGGCGCGGAATTGTGTTGCACTGGCGCTTTGGGGTCGCTTCAACCTGGAACCGGTCCGGGATCGGTGACTGGCAGACGATGATGACCCACGCACGTCCGCCCTGTCCTCACTGTGTGCACTGTGCACGCCTGCTGTTGGCATGCTCCGAGTGGTGTTCTGGGCTGCGGATGCGGCAGTAACGCGCCCCGAGTATGAGCCGTCCGCGTTGGGGGTGCGACGGCGTGGATGGGGCTGCGGTGCCGGCCATTGGCCAGGAAAATACCGCTCCAGCACAGCACGCTGACGACCTAAACGGTTGCGTGGTTGTGGGGAAGATGGCGCCTCCATGCCGACGACCGTGCTTCTGCTCACAGTGGTGCCGCAGCAAGTTTGAAAGGAACCGTCGCGAATGAACGGGCTACATTACGTGGTTCCAGTGGGTAGTTGTCTCGTTGCAGTGACTCACTCGGCCGACGGGTGAAGTGAAGTCGCGAGGTGGACATGAAAGTTTCATGACGAAACATGGTTGAAAGCAATCAATCATCGCTCCAATGGCCACAACTACATTTCCGCCACTAAACATTTGCAGGTGGTGACTGCTTGAGCTTCTTGGCGTGGCCGCAAGATGCGCGTTCACGAAGGTGGTGGCCATGGAGCTCCTTGCCGAACACGCAGGAAGGTCGGGAAGCGCGGAATACCTGCCGAGCTCATCTCCTGATACTTGTAGGTGATGATCGAGCCGATTGCGGGAGGGTCTTCGCGTTGTGCATCTGAGAAGCCGCCACCCACAAAGAAGAATTTTCCATTGGGAAGCTCCACTTTCAGCGCGCCCATCTTTCCTGTGTGTTTGCCCTTGCCCTGGTAATCAACCCCACCCACAAAGCACGCACACGCACATGGTTGGACACTGCTGCTTCGCCCATACGCTGGGCACGACCACCTACCGGTTTGTAGCCAATGACCTTCGCTTCGGCATCGTAGAAACGCTTCACCTTGAGCAACGAGCGGGACCGACGTCTCTCGTACCTGCGATTCGCAATGTGTGAAGGTCTGACAAAGGCACACAGGCCGCACGCGGCACAGCGTACGTCGACTTCGGCTTTCGCAACATCAAGCCCTCACCACCCAGCGCGATGATACGGTTCATCTCTTTGTCAAGCGCTTCTTGACTTGGACACCTGCGTTGCTCAACCTGTGGCCGTCGGGTGAGTTATTCCATTTGATTCCACAACCAACGCCGCAGCAATGCACACCAGCCGCCACAGCTGCCCACCATGGTCACGTGGTCAGGGCAATCTGCACAAATCCGAGCCATCGCGGCAATCCGTTCTTCAAACACGCCCGTGTGGCTCTGAGAGAGTGGTCCACGCGCGAATAATGTCAAGCGACGCAGTCGAGGGGGGTTGCCTTGCCAAACACGTACGGGTACATCAAAGACTCGGTACTGCAGCTTCTTCCAGTGTGCTCCCGCAGAACTGCGGGCAATACTAATCGCAGCGCTGAACTGGCGACGCCCAACCCAGAGCTCACCATCCAAACAGTGGTCCTTGGGCATTCCTTCCTTGTACCTGGGTACACCCACACACCCACACCCGCAACGAACACAGCATCCATCTTGTGGGGTGCACCACAGACGACTCTGCACATTCTGTACGACCTACCATTCAGGCGCGTAAAACAGGTTGCCGTTGCGCGAGAAAAAGTCAGTACCGTTCCAATATGCTCGCACCTGCGAGAACAGTAGTAAGCAAGTGCTCTCCTCCAAAACACACGCACACAATGCTTACCCCATCCAGCTTCTCACTCATCCACCAACCAACCACGTCGTTTCCCTCCGTGTACTTGTGGGCAAGCAACACGCCCGGCATCCCCCCCTTCGGCCTCAAGCGAGCAATTTGTTGCACTTCGCGCTTCAGCCGCTGGCTCTCAGCTGCCTCACCACGAATTTCAAGGATGTGGCGGCAAGTGCGCCGGTCAATTGGCTTGGACTGAAACTTCCAAGCAGCGCACGTGCAGGAGTACACTCCACTAACGTTCTTCACGACATAGCTGACTCGCGAGACGAGGCAACAGTCGAGTCAGCAACAACAACGCGCGGTGCATTCCTGCTGACAATTCATATTCAACAACGTACGTGTCACTGCCACCTTCCACAGTTCGAGACTCGCCATCGCGAAGATCTAGGTGCGCTTCAGTCGACCCCGTGTCTGAATCCGAAGCAGCCGACGCGTCGGGTTCCTCCATCTTGCTCCCATCGTCATCCGCAGCCGCAAAATCAACTTGACACGCAGCCGTCGTATCCACCGCCGTCACGTCTTTTCCCTCCTGCTCCTCACCGCCTTCCCCTTCGCAGGTGTCTTCCACGCTATCAACGTGGGCATACTTTGCTCGGTGCTCTTTTCCGTGATTGTAACACTGTGCACCATACCGACACGCCTGTCTGCGACGTTTCTTCGCTCGTTGCGGGGAAGTGGTGGCCGCGGCAGCTGACATGCGCTGCTTCTTGGCCTTCTCAAGCAGGTCCCACAGAAACTGCTCAGTCACGATTGGGATTCCTGGACAATAGAAACACTTCATGACGCATCGAGTTTCTACGCACGAGCGCGAGTAGGGGGGGGGGGGGGGGCACCCAGCCG
>Ga0213833_1001061_pt1 | contig 21107 bp, 7 predicted proteins | sample SWATP21_FD_160575 | JGI IMG/M metagenome (GOLD analysis project Ga0213833, IMG submission 160575) | Coastal seawater microbial communities from Marineland, Florida, United States - SWA TP2 #1 | ecosystem: Environmental > Aquatic > Marine > Coastal | place: USA: Florida | collected 2016-08-14 | reverse complement strand
TGATAATAATCCAGAACTAAGCGCGAAACTGAAACCAGCATTCGAGCGTGAGCATAGGGCCCCCACTGTACAGGAAGTACTAAATACTCTTAATTGCAGAATATATGATCCATCTATGCCAAGAAAGTTTGTACATGTAGCAAATGTACTACTGTCTAATGTCCAATATAGAATACTTTATGGCGAGCAAATAGTAGATGAAGCAGCGCATTATGTAGACAATATTAACAAAAGCGTATACATTACCCTTCCCAGTTTACCTATCATAGCAATAGAAGATGTAATCTTAGATATTAACTCTTTGAAAATTATAAAAAACAATGAACACTTCGCGAACATTTCCAGAGCATATGGTACAAATATAAGCTGTGCGCAAGAAATATTCAGCCAAACTAACATAGGATATTGTCTTCCAATAACTGTTCCTATCTCTATTAAGCAACAAATTAATGACCTTGCAGACCGAATAAGGTCGACTCAGCGCATTGTTGAGTATGTCCCTACACAAAGAGCACAATGGAATAGTGATGCAAATTCCTCCCTCTTTGTGCATATAGCTGATCTTGACACCATATACGGGAAATATAGTATACTTTATACGATAGATACTAGCACGGATTACGATAGCACCGCATTATCTGAGCAAAATATTGTCTTAATATCACCACTATTTGAATATCGAATAGAAAAGTCAGATCTAAAGCTATCACTATCCAGAATTATGTTGCAACAGGATGCAAACGGTATGGTCACACACGCTAGTATATCCACTGGTAGCACAATGAATTGTGATCACGTAGACTTTGAATTAACCTACACTCAAAATTGCACTATAGGTAACGTGCAACAAATCAGTATTATAGCAATGATCAATGATCTTGAGCTTAACACTGGTGAAACACAAATTAAAATTGCTACCGTTTTGTTAGAATCAGAAGAATTTGATATATGGTTCGAGCTAATTGCACATAACGAATCCATTACTATTATAAGGCAGAGCAATCAAGTCTCTAGAAACAAAATCATCTATAGTAATAGCCAAAACTCATATAATGACTCTACCCTAAAAAATGCACTAACTAATATACGATTTTATAAAGAATATGATGCAAATGACCCTATTATAGCATATTTAGAAAATGGCTTAGTACATGATCTTGATGCTACTTCATACAACAACAGCACATGGCTCAATTGTAACAATGCTAGCTTTGATAAAGCAACGCCTCAAACATGCATATCAATTAACATTGTCGCTGTGCGTACGATTATAGAACAGGTTAATACACTACCACTCAATGGAAGCACTGTAGATGTAGGGATAATCAATATTACAGATAGCACAACTCAATTATACACTATCAAGCTCGGCTTTATTCTTAGCAGCGATACTACACTTAACTCAATCAATATTGCTGGTCATACCATCACCTTAATTAGAGCTAGACAGCCAGACGCTGGTTATATTTCATGCGAAGCATTAGCTGATATAGTGAATGATATCAGAGTATCTAATAATAACAACTCTTTACAAATAGATGTAGGTTCAGGAGGGCAGCATATTTATTGTGATCCTAGGAATTTCCGTGAAACAACGCCACAGAGGTGTATTAGTGTCACATATATATCACCTGTCACCATTATAGATAGAATAAACAGAATGAAGGATGGTGACGACCCCATCACTGTAGCGATGATAGATATTGCATCTGCACCACACACTATAGATTTTGCTTTAGTTAGCGATACTGCACCAGGTATAAGCCAAAATAATCAAGAAATGCACAGTAAGCCGATCATTACTTGCATCAATGATATGAAAACCAACAGCCAACCAATTAAAATTGCAAACGTTGATATAGACGGCGTTGCAAATCCATGCTCAGTAGAATTTGGCTTTGTTGATCACCATAATTCGGAAGCTATTTACATTCATAATGGTACAATCACCATTAAAAAAAGGAAAAAAAACCAGGCATTATCTAGCGAGGAATTAGCAAAATTAATAAATAACATTGGGGTGTACTTAAATAATAACGATGTTAACGTCAATGCAGCTGACGATATACAATCACAGGTGAAGCGAATCGTATGTCAAGCGACCAATTTTAAAAAGGTTACACCTATTGAATGCACAAAAATCCGTTTCTCAATAATTGAGCAAATTAACAACATTGATTCTAAAACATCACCTATCAATATAGCACAGGTTAAAATCACGCATAATCACTCCACTGCTATCTACTATATCAAATTTATGCAAGATATACATAAGGATAGCGTAAAAATAGAGGGCCGCGACATCATCATGAGGAGACAGCACAATAGTAATGGTGAAATATCTATATCAGCTCTTGCAAAATGGGTGAATGCAATTAGAATATATTATAATAGTGACCTTGCAATTAATGCAGATTATGGGCCAGGTCCACATCTCCACTGTAGCCCAGAGGGATTCCGCAATCACGCACCACAAAGGTGCATCGAGATGACACTAAAAACTCAACCAAGTATTATGAGCAAAATAACAAACTTCTTAGTTGGTAATAATCCTATAATTGTAGCTAATATCAATATAATTAGCACTGCATATCAAATATACCTAGATTTTACTGATGAGAAACAATTTCATGCAGAGATTAATCAATTATCTAGAATTATCACTATAGTTAGTAACAACTCACCATCCTATTACACTGCTGCAAGCAATATTAATGAGGTTATTGAACATGTGGGTTTATATGAAGATACTCAGCAGAAATTGCACATATGCCATAATCTTAGCAATTTGACAAATAGTATACTGTTAAGCTGCAATAATCTGGCAGAAATAGCACGAATCAACTGTAGTAATATCAAAAGCTATGATGACGCAAATATCACACCATCGTGCACAACTATCACAGAAATACCTCGCTATACATCCATATTAAATTACATTAACGCAACCAAAGCAAATAACACCATTGTTAATGTAGCAAAAGTCACTATTAATGACTCATCAGACACATACACAATCAAATTTAGACTCACTTACTATGATGGAATCAAAGATGTACGTATCCATCATGATACTCATAGTATCATAGTGAAAGTAGGAAGAAACACAAACTACCTATTAAGTGATGAAGCATTGGCATCTTATGCAAATAATATCAGAATATATAATAATGAGAACGGAGACATTAGTGCAGATCATGTTAGTAGCGGCCAGCACATCTCATGCGACCAAAGCATCTTTAATAATCCTGCAAATAGTAACCTTACACTCGGATCATGCGATAATATCTCCACCCATGTACTTCCATTAATGGTCGATCAAATTAACATTGCTAACATGAAATCTGATCCCCATTACTCACTACCGCTGCAATTTGCCACAATTAGCACTAAGCACAGTCCCTTATACCAATACAACATGTACATAAACACAACACATGATGGCATCTCCACGATTAATATTAATCACAATGCAAAAAAAGTAACTCTTAATCTTCTAAATGATGCAATCACCTACTCTAATAGTAGTATTAAACTTGAACTATTGCATATAGTATATTATAAAGAAACAAGTGGAGGAAATTTCAGTCTGTGCTACCATAATCCAAGTAGCGCGGTAGCAGATAGTGTAGAGCAATGCAAAGCGGATAATCCTCATTCACAACAATGTCTTAACTTTCATATGTTAGATTACAATACAAGCGGGGAAATACATGATATCGATATCTTACATGGAGCAACGCACTGCCCATGGAGCATAAACTAACAAATATCACAAAGCATAACATTATAATTAGTCAATTATACTACAACACGTCTTGCTAATTTACTCATAACTCGATTACCATTACAATATTTCATGGCGAACACCAGTATCAAGCCAGCATCTCGTCACATATTTGGCTTATCGCACATTATAACTTGCTTCTGCAGTAATAGCATGCTGGGGAAAGTGCATCGTCACCTCTTGCTCGCAGCAATGAAATATTGCAGCCAACTGCTGTTCTTCACTTTCGTCGTCGCATCACTTTTATCACCTCTATACACCACCACCACCACTGCAAATGCCATGACAATCATTCATATGGGTGAGCAAAAGCAGCATTACCGCCAATACATAAATCTTGCACTTGGATTAAGTGCGATGGCGAACAAGGTTAATAACAATAATGAAGGGTATGATGTAGGTGGAGAAAAGCTAGATAACGCAATAACATATGAAGGAGCCATAGGATATACTATTAATAACAAATTTTCTGTGGAAATTAATCCATTTACTGGTCACCATAATCTTGATCAAAGCACCGAAACTCTTTTTTATAACGATCAGAAATTCACAAAATCCTCAGTTTCTCTCGGTGTGCGCAATACTTCATTATTTGTAAATGCTGTGTTCAATATTACTCACTCACTTACAATGAATCCATACCTTATCTGTGGACTCGGCATTGGATATACAAATACATCAGATTATAAAATCACTAGTGAGAAAGATCCTGAGGACTTCTATATAATGAAAAAGCACGACACCCAAAATATCGTATATAACGCTGGAGCAGGCTTAAAATACGATATTTCTCATAATGCATACCTCACAATACAGTACAGATTCATTCATTTAGGTGAGTTTCGTAACACAAATATGCGCCGCTTTTCCAATGGCCATATGATCCCGCTTAGCTCAAGAGTTACAGAGGTAGTTGTGCACTCACCGCTCATTGTGCATAACCTTACTGCCGGCATAGGGTTCAGTTTTTAGTGATTAGTTATTTCCCCCCCCTATTCCAACACCGTTTGTCTTTTTTTGCTGCTGATTTTGTTTTAGAGAGATGTTGGAATCATCTTTGCTTATACCTTTCTTTATTTTGAATGATTGATTACCATCCATTATTTTATCAATTTTACCCTTTATTTCTTTACTAAATGACTCTCCTATTTTCTTCTGATTCTGCTTTTGCTCCACTTGCTGCTGTTGCGTCTTCTGCTGCTGATCCACTTGCTCCGAACTCTGCTGTTGCTCTTGTGTCGATTGCTGCGCTACTCTACCTCTCTTCTCATCCATTAAATTACCTAATGTCTCTGTCAGCTTTTTCATGGATTGTGGATGATCATAAGTATTTCCGTCTTGATCAAAATGTCTTTTAATAGCTTTTTTAAAATCAACATCATTCTTATATTCGTCAAAGTCTTCAAGTTTACCATTCTTCCTTAGCAAATTTTTAAACATATTATCATAGCTCTCCCCGCTTAGCTCCTTAATATCCTTCTTTATGTGGTCCCCATTGTAATATTCATGTGGGTTTATTGTAGTATCCTTTCCCAAAGTAACTGGTATCTTCCCTGCCTTTTGCAGAATGTCTGTTATATTAGCACCTTCAGCTCTCAACTGACTCTCTAACTCCTTGCCTAAACTAATATCGCCTTTTATTTCTACCCCTTTCTCCTCAAATTGCTTTATTATAAGCTTTTTTATTTCCTTCAAACGATCCTCTCCTGTCATATTATTTCCAATCTTTTCTAATTCCTTTATGGGCAACCCGGCGGAAATCGTGTCCTTTTCAGACATACTTGTCCCTGTCCCCTTTCCATTCTTAGGAACACTTATCTCAAGCTGAATAGCTTTTTCCCCTTTCCGATCTTGTGCTTGCTTCTCCTTCTCCTTTTCGTTCCTTTCCTTAATATCCTCAGGAGTCATAGTATTAAATGATATCGTTCTCTTTTCACTTTCCAGCTGCTTCTGCCTCTTCTCCTCTTCCTCTCGCTTTTTCTTCTCCTCCTCTTCCTGCTTCTGCTTCTTCTCCTCCAGACTCTGCATCTCTATCTCCATCAACTGCTCCTTCTTCGTCTGATTCTGGTTACTCGTCTGTTGCCCATCCTTCTGCTGATTCACCTGCTGTTGCTGCTTACTCTTTTGCTGCTTCTCATGCTCCTTCTTCGTCTGATCTTGATTCTGGTTATTCTGTTGCTCCTGTTGCGACTGCTGACTCTGGTCATTCTGCACATTCTTCGTCTGATTCACTTGCTGTTGTTGCGTTTTTGTCTGCACCTCCTGCATCTCTATATTCTGATTCTGGTCAGGCTGCACATTCTTATTTTCCTTCATATTAACCTCCTGATTTTGTTGTTGTAATTGTTCTATTTGTTTTGTTAATTTTGTAATCTGACTATCCTTCTCCTCCAGAGCCTTATTATGCTCCTCCTTCTGCATCTCCAGATTCGTCTGCATATTCTGCTTCTCATTCTTCATATTCTCCAGCTGATTCTTTTGCCTCTCTAACTGATCCTGTGCCTGACTCTGTGCTTCCTGCGCTTTCTTCATCTGATTCTCCAGATTCGTCTGCAGAGTCTGATTCTCCTTCTGCGCTTCCGTCAAAGCCTGCTTATCCTGCTCATGCTGGGTCTTCTGATCCTGCAGGGCCTTATTATGCTGCTTCTGTGCTTCCTCCAGATTCTTCTTCTCATTCTCCAGCTTTGTCTGCATCTCTTGCTTCTCCTTCTGCAGATCTTGCTGCAACTGCTTATTCTCCTTCTGCGCTTCCGTCAGAGCCTGCTCATGCTTGCTCTTCTGATCTTTCAGCTGCCTCTTTTGCTCCTCCAGCTTCGTCTGATTCTCCTTCTTCAGCTGATTCTGCGCTTCTTCCTGCTTCTTCAAAGCCTCATTCAGCTTCTTCGTCTGATCCTTCAGAGCCTGCTCATGCTGTGCCTTCTCCTCTTCATGGTTCTTCTTCTGCGCTTCCTGCGCTTTCTCCAACTTCTGCTTCTCCTCCCTCAGCTGATCCTGTAGAACCTGCTTTTCCCGCTTCTGCGTTGCTAACTGTGTATTCGCTTCCTGCGCTTGATTCTGCATATTCTTCAGATCCTCCTGTGCTTTCTTCAGAGCCTGGTTCTTCTCATTCTCATGCTCCTCCCTCACTTTCTCTAGAGTCTGATCATGCTTGCTCTTCTGATCCTTCAGCTGTTTCTCATGCTGATTCTGCATATTTTCCAGATTCCCCTGTAGGGTCCGATTCTCCTTCTTCAGATTCTCCAGAGCCAAATCCTTCTCCTTCTGCGCTTGCTGCAGCTGCTTATTCTCCTCACTTAATTTACTTACTCTCTCCTTTTCTCCTCTCAGCTGTAATGTCATATTGAGACCAAACGAATCCTGACTCTCCTGATTCTTCCGATTCTGCTTCTCTAACTCCTGCCCATGCTTCGTCTGTATCTCTAGTTTCTCCTGATCATACTTGCTCTTCTGATCCTTCAGCTGCTTCTGTGCTTCTTCATGCTTCTTCGTCTGATCCTCCAGCTGTTTCGTCAATTCCGCTATCTTCTTCTCTGTTTGTAATGCTTTAGTCGCTATACCCTGCTGGTTCGTCTCTTCCAAATTATACACATTATTTCCACTCTGTTCCTGCTTCAGGCTCTCATTCTCTTTCTTCGCTTTCTCCAACTGCTGCTTCAGGCTCTCATTATTTTCCTCCAACTTTTGAATCTGATCTTTATACGATTTTTGCAACGTATTAGAAATACTCTGAGCTAACTTTTTTGTAGCCTCTGCCTTCCCTTCAGGTGATATACCCCGCTCTTGTATCTTTTTGTCTTCATCTGTATTCGAAATGCGCAGATTTCCTAACAGATCATCACCCTCAATCTCTTCATCATCACTTATCCCATCTAGCTTAGGAATTGTAAATTCACCCGGATTAATGTTATTTCTATTGAATTCCTCTCCCAGGTTTTTCTTACTCTGTAATAACTTCAGATCACTAATTTGCTGCTCATATTCTCTTTTCTGATTACTCAAATTATACTCTAGATCTTGAATCTTTTCTTTATCTTCCTCCCATTGCTCATTTATACTTTGAATACCCTTTTCATGGGATTGCTCCATATCACTTAGTGCTTCTTGACTCTCCTTCAGCACTTCTTCTAATTCCTTGATCTTCTCGCTCTCTTTCTGATGCTGTTCTTTTAACTTTTTTTCACTTTTTTTTAATGTACTAATCTCTGTCTCAAATGAGTCCGCTGTCTCTTTCCATGCCTTTATATCTTCTTTCTGCGTCTCTATATCTTTTTTTTGATCTTTCCCAGTTTTTTCTAGTGCTCCTATTTTGTCCGTTAATCCCTTTTTTACAATCTCATACTCTTCCTTAATTTTTTCAATCTCACTTTGATGAGATTTCTCCCACTGCTTCATCTGATTCTCTAGCTTTGTCAATTCATTCTTATGTCTGTCCTCTAAATCATCCATCTCTTCGAGCATAACATCATGCCGCTTCTCATTTTCCTCTAGATTCTCCATTAATATGCTATTTTCTTGCCTAATTTCCGTAGAATCCAGCTCCAGCTTTTCTTTCTCCTGTCGTAGAGTAGTATTTTTCTTTTCTAACTCCTCCATCTCCTGAAGATGCTCTTCGTTTTTATTAAGTAATCTTTTTACCTCTTTTTCTGCAGCTTCTAATTTTTCATCTTTAGTTATTACATCATTTTCTTTACTCATACACACTCAAAAATATACATTATGATATTCTTAAGATTGTAGCATACTACTATAGCGTCAGTCAATTATTACTTTACAAGTAGAAAGTGTACAAAAAATGCATAAAAATGGCCAAAAACAGCGCAAAAAATGCTACATTTTATTAACTTTGCTGCCCTATTAGTTTTAATAATTCAGGTGATTTTGCTAAATCGAAGCTCGAAAATACGCTGCTACCACCCTGCTTCAACATAAAAGCTCTGTGACTCCGATCATAGCTCTTAAGCCTATATAGCTCACTCTTAGTAATATCCAGTGCCCGCTGAAGCCTATAATCTGCGAAGCGATCACCCATAAAAATGCATGTAGCAAAGCTATGAATCGCTTTCTGCATCACTTCATTACCCAATAATAACTTCTTATTATTACTCGATAACAGCGCTATAGCGTTTATCTTAGTCAATTGCTCTAACCAATCACTCACCTTATGCTTGAATGCCTCCATAGAAAAAAGAAAGTCGCAATTATTCACAGCAATGATTGTTGGCTGATTATTAAGCATATCAGGCAATTTCATTAAGAATAGACCTAATATTAATCGTATCTCCGGAGAGCTAGAGTATGACTTAGACGCGTCTATATTAATCACACTATTACCCTCTAAATCCAAGCTCTTATCGTCTTTATAGTACATCTTGTATTTATCAGAATTTAGGAATTGCTGCAATTTTGTTAATATTACTACGCTATTACCAAGCTTTTTCTTCTGGAATGCCGCTATCATCTCGGTGCGCTTGGTATGATCTTTCTCTGCGACCCACTCCCCTACTACCCCCTTAATGGCTTTTACGTCATCCTTAACATTGTTACTATGCAAAACATCATCCACCAATACACCCAACAAATATTCAATATTTCCACTAAAATTATCTATATTGAAAATATCATATTGTATATCGTTCTCACTTTTCTTATCTAGCCCTAATTTCACCACTTTCCCATCCATTGCATATATAAAATCCTTCTTATCCGGATCAGTATGAATAATGATGAGATTTGGCCTTAGCCGGGTCGATTGCGCAATAAGGAAGCGCATCATACTTTTTGCACCAGCATTTTTTGGGCCGAATATCAAGGTATTACCGTTATCTCCATAATGGAAATTAAAATAATATAAATAACCATTAAGATTTTTTAATATAGATACTGGCGGACCCCACTTACTACCATTATAAAACCCTATATCTTGATGGTGTATTAAAGAAAAATTTGCTGTGTTCTCTACCACATTATCGCTTTCTCTGCATAGAAGGTGGAAATTCCCTGGTAATCTAGAAAAAAACGTCTGCGCCATCTTACAATCTTCTCTAATGACCGCAATACCTATCTTATTTAACACCTCACTCAACTCTATCATCCTCTCTTTTAATCGTAATTCATCCTCATTAAATATCACCAAACTTGTTTGTCCTTTACATAATCTATTTTTTTCCTTATATGAAAGCAATATATCATTTAAACCTGAAAGCGCCCCTATATCGCTGGATCCGCCCATCTCATATATTTCTTTTTGCCTTTCAATAAAATCCACATATTCTTGAGAAAATAACTGCACTACACTCTCTGTTATCATGAATTGATGGGACATCTGCAAAATCATATCAGAAATCTGCTGCGGTAGATGATACAAATGCTTCAACGTTAACACATTTACATACATTTTCTTCTTCTCACCTTCACTACTCAATTCCATCCAATTAAAGCCATATTCTATATCTAAAGTAGCCAATTGCTTCGACGCATCCATCTCCTCAATCAATACCTCTTTACTCCTTAAATGCAGTAATTCATAAAAGAATGAAAGTGGCTCTGAATAATACTGATTTGCCGCATTTTGCTTAATAGTAAGAATGCTAGACTGATAGATAGATAGCTTCTCATTCAGAAATAACGACACCTCATTCAACTCCTCTAACGCTGCATCTAGCTTATTCATATACTTCCTAATAAATGCCTGCGCACCTAAAGATAAAATTGCCTTAGACGCGCTTATATGCCCCTTAATACCACTATGTACAATAGCAATATATAAAACATTACTAAGATTCTCATTCCACTGATTATATTGCTGCCACTCCCTCTCTACAGACGCGGCTATAGATGAGGGGAAATCCTGATAAGAGCTGTCTTTTTCCTCCTTCCTACAAAGCACATACGTATAAAGTGCCACGTTAGTCTCAGCAAATATTCCTTTATAAGCAGAGCGTATAATATCACGTATAGAATTCTGCAATGACGTATTGTCCGTGCTAACATAACCATTAGTCGCTACTATTTGTATTAACTCACCATTCTTTGTAAGTAAGGTATGTTCGTTAAAATGACAAGCGATTGGTATAAAATCTGCTATTTTATTGTTAAAAACTCTATCTCCCATATCCTCACTATTTTATTAAATAAGATCTATCCTAAATTGCTATAAAAAGCATATTCTAATCTTATAGAGGGTATCATGATTACACACTGCATACAATACTAATATCTGTATACATATAAGTATCATTTATGAAATAAGCGCTATATCGTGGTTAAGGTGATGATATGCCTCTTTGAGAATTATGATATTAGTATGTCAGCATAAATCTACTTGACATGTTTACCATATTTATATAAGATCGGCACTGATTCTCAGAGTGCCGTGCTGGAGGCATTCTAATCGCGTGTTAATCATTGATGATTGAAATATTAATTCATAGCTAGTTCATTTATAAAGATATGGCCGTAAAAATCAGGCTTGCAAGAGGTGGTGCAAAAAAGAGACCTTACTACAGAATCGTTGTCGCGGATGCAAGCGCCCCAAGAGATGGTAAATTCTTGGAAAGAATAGGGTCATACAATCCGCTATTGAGTAAAGATAATGAAAAGCGCGTCGTGCTAAATACGGAAAGAGCGAAATACTGGCTATCTGTGGGCGCTATTCCCACCGATCGCGTTAAATTCTTCATGAAAACCCTTGGTATGTAGAATTGGGTATACAGATAGTCGCTCAATACGCTAAATAGGTGATTCAGGAAAAAATCTAAGAAACTCATTGCTGATATATAACGGGGTGCTTCTCTGATATAGTAATATATAGCTGTATGTACGATAATATCATCGTTAGAAAGATGATACAGTAGCTCCTTGAGTGCGTTATTATAGCAATATAGGTATCGAAAACCTGATATTATTCAATATTCATAGAAGAGCTCCACAAACATGGATATATCGTGATTTGGAGAAGACTATAAGATGTATGGAGTTGTGGAAGAGAGGGTGATGAGGCTGGTGTCGAAATGGAGGTTGTGAATGAGGTCCATAGCTTGGGATAGGACATCGTCTGAATGCACGATAATATCGTCGTTAAAAGCTTCATTTGCGGCGATGATGTGCGAGGTCGCTTCTCGTCCTAAATTTGCCTCAGAATCAGGTGAGACCGCTATCTCAGCAATATGAATCGCCTCATTTATAGCGGATGACTCCAAAACGACCGTGACATCACCATTTACAACAGCCGCAGCTAATGTATTAAATGCTCTGCCTTCATGCACATACCACTCAGCTTGCGCAATAAGCGCATTATCAAGCATAGCGGACATAGTGTTAAATGCTACACTCCTCACATTATGGTGTTGCGCACTAAGATAGAACTTCACAGCATCAAGATTGTTCAAAAAAGTGCTGTTTTTGACCGTTTTTTGCACATTTTTGCACACTTCTTCCGTGCATATACTCATATTTTGCTCATTTTCTACATCTATAGCGGGTAAATCGCATTTTTTCTGACCCAAATTACCCTCTTTTTGATACAAAATACCCCCCTTTTTCTCCAAAAACCCTAGCTTTTTATAGTGTTTTTTGTGACCGAATTTGTGACTTAATAAAAACTGACGTTTCTCCAACAGAATTTCTAATCCATGTAAATCTTCAGGATTGAATTCATCACCAAGCCCACCATGAAAATTCATCACAACACTCAGTATATTTCCAGACAATATTTGGTCTGACCTGATCTGGCCAGACATAACCATAAGCTTCATGACCATATCCATACTCTTCGCCACAATCTGCCTGTTCGATTTAAGTATAACCAAACCCTCTGATACTGACTCATCATACAGATCCTTCATTCTTTGCTTCATCATCTTATGCCACTTCTCAAACTTAGCTCGATTTACTACTGCCTTTGTGAGTATGCCCTGCGCTAAATATTGCTCTATATTAAATGACATGATATGGTCTATATATTCATATATATCCATTTTTTCTTCTCTGCTCTTAGCCTGCTTCCCTACTATAGCCATTCCATCTTTTGTCTCCACTTCTTTATCCATTAATGCTTGAGGATTAGAACCACAATAGTGTATTGCAAACACTATAGCTTTTTTTATACGATTCTCCTTCTTTATAATTAGCGTTCCCTGTGGGTCTAAATCTCCTTCCTCCTTTCGTCTATGATATAACCATTTGAGCAAGTTGATCATTTTGTCCTGAAGGTCTCCATATAAACTATATCTTACTGCAGCGAAGGTCTCTGGAAATATTGAGTCATTCGCCTGAGCATTACGAAGCATGAGATATTTCGCTACTTTAAAGCTGCAAGCCCCAATCGCATAATTCAAAGGTGACCATCTAACATCCGCTGTCATTGTCTCATCTACTCCATATATTTCATCCCAGCCAGCAAACCACATATTCACATTACCACCATAGTCTAAGAATGTCTTGATAGTATCTAGGCCTTTTCCCAGATATATCAGTTCTCTCCACAAACGACCAAAATGCTTAGCTCTATTGATATGCTCTGGTGGGTTCCATATATCTATTTTATACTTAAATAATAATTGATTTATCATCGCTTTATCGTACGTTAAAGCACTCAAAACAAGATCTACAGAGTTATTGTAATCCTCGCGCAAGTAATATTGCTCATCACGATTTACAAGATATGCAAAAATGTCCTTTCTGCATCCCCCCACCATCATAGTACGTCGTAAAAGGGAACGTATTCGAATATCATACTTTTCTATCAAAAATTGAAAATCCTGTAACGAAATTACACCATCTATTGCAGTCTTTAGATACACGGAATTTCTATAGTCTTGCGTTTTTTTTGGATAATAGCAATAACCTGGAGTATTATCCATCATCTTAATTAACTCAGGTAATAACTCATTATTTTCTACTGCTGCATTAATATGTTCATAACACGTATCATATTTTGTTTTTTCTTCCTCTATCTCTTCTTCGTCGGGTCTATAATATCCGTTACACCTACAATAATATCTCATCCTCAGATTGTATTATACTATTGATCACAATGAATAGTTGTGTTATCATTATTGTTGGTAGCTCTACAGCTAGCACTAGTAACAACGTATATACTTTATTTACATAATATGCAAGAAGAAATAAAATGGGACTTTAAAAATTTAAATAAAACATATCGCCTTGTAGACCCAGATGGAAACCAATATAACAGTGCAAGCAAGCTATTTGACAAATATAATGACGCACAGCCATACTACAACGATAAACATGGTGATGATGCCCATGCATACCACGCAAGAGTATATCACCTTGCTGTACTAAGCATGTTAAATCCAGAAAAAGCTAACACGCTATTAAATAAAGACAGCAAATTTAAAATACCATCACAAAATTACCTTGATGGAAAAGAAGCCGTACAAGAGAGGGAAAAAGATAGGTATGAACACGTTGGTCCTGAGATAAATAAATGGATAAACTATTTAAATAGTATTGGAGAAGGTGAAGAAGCAAACAAAAAGAAGGGAGAAATACTAACACTTTTTGCAAAATACCCAGGTATGCTTGATAAAATACCTGTCTTAAAAGGCCCGAATAATAAATTATTAAAGATAGATAAGGGATATAATGAGATTAAGGTGAGAAATCAGGAAGATATTATATCAGCAAAGAAAGAATTGGATATATTATATGCTATAGATAATGATGTTAATATGCTATACATGATATTTAATGCCCATGCCCTTTATGATCAAAAAAATAAAAGGTTCTTAGTGGATTTATACACTAAATTTACAACAGAAGATATACCGCAAAGCTATGAAGGAGAAGGTTTGCTAGCAAAAGATATGTATGATGTACCAACCATTGTGGATGTACACAGCTGTAATGGGGGTGGACTCTTTAAATATGATACAAAAAAACAAGCTCCACTAGAAGATAATGCCATTATTATGACACATGCTAGTAAGAAGTATTTTCTATATAATCGTTTCGTCGCTGAGAAAATAGCAAAACTAGATAGAACAGGAGAACGGCCTACTAACAAAAGCGCTTATTACAATATTATGACGCAACTTAGTTATGGAATTCCTTTTACTTTGACTATAAATAAGGAGAAACTTCAGGGAGCTATACAAGAAATGGAGCTTGACAATAACTCAAATCAAAGCTTTATCTCGGAAAACAATGGTTATAGCACAAAATTACTAAACGGTATTAGAATATATAATGATGAAACATTGGAGAAGAACTTAGTAGGCAAAATAAAATGTGATCTTAAATTGCGAGATATTGCTACTTTCGATAATGACTCTTTCCAATGGAAGTATGAGAATAGCCAAAATCTTGGCAAATTCTTATTACATAAGGCAGAAACGCTGCGTAGAATATTACATCACTGTGAATTCGAGCTTAAAGGATTAGATAATCAGATTAACGTTACAAAAGAATCATACTTAGATAATGAAGATGTTGATTCTATAAAAGAAAATACAATAGCACTAGAATTAATAAAATATTTCAACTTACAAGATAATGCTGTTACTCAAAGGAATGAAAAAAGAAATAGTATTAATAATACTACTATTGCACCTGTGCTAAAAGAATATTGTAAATTAGCAGGGCAAGAATATGACAAAGTATTGGATAATATAACTACTCTACAGAGTAATAGTCAGAAATTACCATACATGGAACATATGTTTTATCAAGGTTGCGCATTAAGTGTCAGTAATGAACCGAATATAAACAAAATAATTTTTTCTCGAGCTTTTGCAGAACTTGCATCAAATCATATACGTAATACAAGAAAAGCACTAGAGGATGAAGATGGAAAGCTAAAGAACAAATATGAAATAATTGAAGTATTCAGTAGCGAAAATGCTATAAATTTTGCTAATAAATCTATTATGACATATGATACAATTCTCGCCAGTGTACTAAAAAATATGACGATTGACAGAGCAAAGAGTTTATTAAGCAAGAACAGTCTAAGTGCAGCAGTCGAATTCCCAGAAGAACATAGAATAACACTGTACTTAGCACAAACAAATAAAATTACAGCTCAAAATATAGAAATGCTGTTAAAGCCATCAAATCTTCAAGGATATAAGCAATATTACCATCAGATCTTATCTTTAGGTATAGAAAAAGATAATGACATGATAAATGCTTTACTCTGCACAGATGAATTTAACCCTACTACTGTAAGTGAAGAAGAATATCGAGAGGTATATGAAGAAATATTAGAAGCAGCAGAAAATAACAAGCTTAATGCTGCTCAAATTAATGCTCTACTTAACAGTGAGGACGCATATAGTTTCATTGCTGCAGATCAAGAAAAATATCAAGAGGTATATCATAAAATATTGGATGCAGCAAAAAATGAAGGGCTTGATGCTGAACTAATTAATGCTCTACTTAGCGATAATGCATACAATCTCGTTGGTGCAAATAAAGAAAAATATGAAGAAATATTAGAAGCAGCAAAAAATGAAGAGCTTAATGGTAACGATATTTATGATAAGCTCGATGCATCACTAGAACAAAGTAACTCAGAACAAAGTGAGATAGAGCAAGAAAATGAGATAGAACAAGATGAGATAGAACCCGGGCCTAGAAAGAAAGTAAAAATAAACAATGATACAGTAGAAAATGAGGAAAATCAGTCCAAACAAGATCAAAGTAGTCAAATAGAAGATGAGGAGGAAAATCAGTCCCAGGAGAGCTCTTATCAAAGTAATGCAAGCAGCAATAATTCATTAGAAAATGAGCACAAAAAGAGAAATGAAAAAGCAACAATGCAAGGTGAAAAGAACTTTATGAAAGCAGTAAAGGAAGCTAATAAGGGAGATGCAATTAATAGTGCCAAGATACAAGAAATATCTGATAGCGTTGATAAAGAATACGAGAACAACAAACAAATGATACAAACACAGGATAACAAGCATATCCCAAAAGGTAGTGTCATACTCTTACCTGAAAAAGATCATCAAAAAGATCACGGAGAATACCTCAAACTTCTTATAGATGCATCAACAGCATATCACAAAAATACTATTGCCTTCATAGAGCTTAAAGAAGACGGAGAAAATCGTGGAATGAAAGATATTACAAAACTTGCAAGAATGATAGAAGATAATGCTAATAATAAAGACCATAAGCAGATTATTATACTCGAGTCGCCAGAATCGAATCTATATAAGGAAGCAGAATACATGAATAATGGGAAGATACCACTTAAAGGTATGGAAGGAAAAGATATAGCCGTGGACATAAATCACTCACAATATGAAGAGATAAAAGCACGTAACGATGATATAAAGCAAAAAGCTATAGCTCATGGAATGAGTCAAGCAGAGGCTGATGAGAAGTTCAATCTAGATGAAAATGGAAAAGTTCCAGTTCATATGGATCATACAGATAAAAGAAATAATAGGCTTTATCATCAAATACGTGATGAATATATGACTAAGAATATCATGCTAGGCGTAAATGCAGGAATGAATGCAATTGTGCTTGTAGGGGCAGCCCACATAGAAAATCTAGAAGCAAAACTGGAAGAACATGGTGTAGAGGTGAAGGTTGGTGAAGAGCATGTAAAAAGATCATGGGTAGCAAAAACAAAAAGCAAGAGAGAACAGCAGAGTGAAGAACAAATACAAAAAGAGGATGTGCAGGGAAGAATACAGCGATAAAACAAAGCAGAGCAGCACCACCTAGGAAAGTAGTACAACTGCTTATTAAATGAGAAATAAACGTGATTCGGAATTATTACCTCTAATTAGCAAGAACATTTACCTATGCGATGGCGATGGCTTCAACTTCATATTGGAATGCGAGGTCGTGAGCGAATGTTGTGTGTCCGTCTACCCATTCAACTACGGCTATGTCTGATGATGTTGGCGCTGGTGCTGGCGCTGATGATGGTTTTTCCGTCGTGTTGAAGTTGATGGAAACGATGCCGGCCTCAATTAACTGTGTTAGCTCACCTGCTTCAACCGCACCATTGCTATTTGCGTCTTGCCATATGCAGAAATCGTTATAAAGTGCATCCTGCGCATCAAAGATCATATCATGGTTAGTATCGAATACCTCGAGTAATGCATCAAAATCGTTTATTAAATATTGCCCACTCCATTCTGTCATGACGAACTTACTCCAGTGATCAGCTTGACCTGTTCCGTTGAAGTCGTAGAAAAGTATTGCATCATTCGGACCTACCCATGAGGTTCTGGATAACGCGCCTTCATCACTGTATGAGAAGTATGTTGTAGACTCTCTTAGGTCGATTATGTCTATCGCGCGCCCAAGCTCCAGCTCTATCCCTATCGGTTTCTGCTCCTTCACATTACTCACATCACTATTTGCCCAAAGCATTCTCCCAGCGGAAGGTATTGTTTTAAGTTTTTGTTTGAAATCATAAATCACCCCTTCTTCCTTTCCATCGAAGCCATTGTCAAAAAGATTTTTTACAAATATTGCAGATGCAATGATAACAATGTGTATAGTACGTCTTACACCTATATGTGAAGAATTGTACGCTCTGCCTGCATGATCCACGGCCACCTTTATACGTCCATACGCACCTTGAATAACCTCATTCACAGCAATAGGCATTATTTGCGCTATATTAGTAACTTCAGCAATTAATTTCCTAATGACACCAATATTCTTTGGTGTTACTGCATTACTAATGGTTCTCTGCTCTCTATTATTCAATAATACTACATCTGAGATATCGTTCACATCTATCGTTCCTCCTACTTCATCCTTGATAGTTATACCCATATTGTTAAGTACAATAGCACATACTGATACAAACTCTCCAAATGTCATAACTATAGCCGCTGCACCATGTATTCTTGCAGATTCCGCATTTACAGCTTTAGCAACCTTATAACCATCATTATCCTTACGCCTGAGGTAGAGATTGATCAGGTATAAGGGCACCAGGAAATCCTTTATACACATGGCCCATTGGTACATGTTGTCGTAGTAGCTGTAGCTGCTCTCTAAATTATTATTACCATTATAATAAATAAAGATGCTATCATTATCCACCCAGTCACCATTATAATATAGTCTAACAGAAACATCTCTGGCAAATGTGCCTGTACACTCATCTGGATAAAAATATGCAAAATCTTCAGCTAGATATGGAGTGTTAAGCGCTGCTGCCGTTGTTCCGCTCTTATTTGATATTATACCTTTACTTGGTAAATTGGTAAACTGCACATATCGTGGTGCCCCACTGAACTTAATTTCGCTGTAACATCCTTCTGTCTTCTTTTTATCATTAACAAATAACTTTCTGTAGGCGTTACTACCACCCATTGCAGATCCAAATACCTGCTTCTTATACTCATCACTGCTATAATAGACAGCTAAACGATGATTATTCCAATTACCCCTTTTAAGGAATGCAATATCAATATGCGTAATGAATGTATCTGCGCAATGGTCTGGATAAAAATACCCAAAATCTCCAATCTCATAACTATGACCGAGATGCTGTACTTGCGTTATCCCCTGTTTATCCGATAAAACCCCTTGATCTATTTTATTAATAAATTTAATATTCAATATTTCCTCAAGACCAAAGCTAATCTTACTATAACACTTGGTTTTTTGTTTATTTTGGATAATTTCGGTAAATGTTCCTATGTCTGTCATAAAATTAGGGCATCTATAATTATTAATACAATAAAACTATGTATCTAATCACTATGCGACCCCAAACTAGTAGATTATTCTACCTAAGTCAAATAAAATAGAGCATTTATGATGATATATGGTAATAGTGTGTCTATTTATCTACACTATATTTATAATAGACTGAGCTTATGTCCACTCGCCATGCACCCCACCATGCGCCACACCATGCGCCACACCATGCGCACCTCCTATATCTCAGCCTCTCCTATGCCTCACTCGATCAGAGATTATTGTTGTACTTGTACGATGGAGTGGGGGTGAGAGCAGTAAAGTAAAGTGGCATTTTCGTGCTTTCATCGGCAAGGCGAAATAGCCTTTAGTAAGCGATGGAGGAGGTGGCGATGGAGGTGGATTCAGTTTCGTATTGGAATGTGAGGTCGTGAGCAAGTGTGGTGTGTCCGTCTGCCCATTCGACTACGGCTGTGTCTGCTAATGTTGGTGCTGGCGTTGCAGCTGCTGCTGTGTTGAAGTCGATGGCGACTATGCCGGCCTCAGTTAGTTGTGTTAATTCGCCTGCTTCAACCGCTCCATTGCTATTTGCGTCCTGCCATATGTAGAAGTTGCTGTAAAGTGCATCCTGCGCATCGAAGAGCATGTCATGGTTAGTGTCGAATACTTCGAGTAGTGCGTCGAAATCGCTTGTTGCGCCTTGCTCACTCCATTCTGTCATGACGAACTTACTCCAATGATCAGCCTGATTGGTGCCGTTGAAATCGTAGAAAAGTATTGCATCATTCGGGCCTACCCATGATGTCCTGGATAATGCGCCATCATCACTGTATGAGAAGTATGTTGTGGACTCTCTTAGGCTGATTAGATCTATCGCACGCCCAGGTTCCAGCTCTATCCCTATCGGCTTCTGCTCCTTCACACTACTATATGTATGAACACCCGTAAACACTGCTCCACTAATAAAGAGTACTGCACCTCCAATAAAAGAAATACGCTTGCTCATTGCATGTAGGTCATAAGTGAATCCACCACCGTTGTTTTTGTGTGTAGCAGGCACTAGCATTAAGGCTGTGCCAGTCAGCATACCTATGATCTCACATCCACTTATCATTATTGCTTTATCGTTATTATTTGACTCTGAACTATAGATCACTTCCTCCTCTCTTTGTTTTAAGCTACTACTTTTTACTAAACCAGTTGCACCATATACCATAAGCATTGTTGATGTAACAGCAGCTAATGCAGACATGGTAAATATAGCATATTTCGCAGCTATATGTGGGGAGCCGTATTCTGTGTTATATACAGTGCTTCTCATATCTCCTGGCTGAGTATCGTCACCAGTCAACTCTCTAATGCCGTTTTCTGTTCTTGTAGTAGTTTTATAACCACCTTTATCTTTGACCATTAAATACATATTTATTATTGAGAAAGAAGCAAAAAAACTCCCTACACCAAATGTGACCCAGTGATATGCATTAGTATAGCTGCTTTCTACATAATTTCTATAGCTATCACCATTGTAATAAAGAAGGATACTGCTATCAAGCCACTGGCCTTGGATAAATACTTCTATACGGATATTTTCAGAAATCCTATGCGCACATTCATATGGATAAAAATATGTAAAGTTTTTGACCAGGTATTGAGCTTCACATACGGCCATTGT
>Ga0213833_1001060_pt1 | contig 21109 bp, 12 predicted proteins | sample SWATP21_FD_160575 | JGI IMG/M metagenome (GOLD analysis project Ga0213833, IMG submission 160575) | Coastal seawater microbial communities from Marineland, Florida, United States - SWA TP2 #1 | ecosystem: Environmental > Aquatic > Marine > Coastal | place: USA: Florida | collected 2016-08-14 | reverse complement strand
CCAGGCTGATGGTGCCATATCACTTTTCGCCTGGGCAAATCGCACAAAACCTTACCATCTCAAAAAAGACCTCTTCTCTATCTCTGCACTGGCCTTTAGTCCTGACAATAGGCTCCTGGTTGCAGCAGGAAGGAGCGGCGGAACTTCATACGCTATCAAACAGTGGGATCTCACAACAGCAACTCCCAAGAGACGAGGCTGGTTGGGCCAACAAACGGTAGGCAAGAGCAATATCACTGCCATATCTTTCCGAAGGGACGGCAAGTATCTCGCTTCTGTAGACGCGCGTGGTGTTGTAGCTCTTTGGGACGTAGCACAGCGGAAGAATTTACAAGTCCAGTCTTTTGGAACCAACAACACCTCGAAACCTGCGCCTCCTGATGTATTCTTTATGCCAAATTGTCTACAATTCATCGTGGGATTGGGTGGACACAATACCCCCAATCACACGAGACGACTGGAATGCAAGTAATACCAACGACACCAAAAAAGGATATTCACTCTATGGACAAGTACACTCACTTCACACGTGGTATGAAAGCAGCTCCACACAGCAAAGGCATCTTCGCAACAGGGCTCTTCCTCACCTTTTGTCTCTTGGGTCTGGCATGTTCCTCAAGTATCCTCGGCCCCTCAGGCGTCAAAGGCACATGCGATCCGTGGAAAGAGCCTGTCCTCAAAAGCCATCTAAAAGGGGACACAATCATAGGCTGCCTGTTGTCTTCTCAAGGTCAGGAAACCAAAGGTCGATTGGTACAATTACAAAAAAGCGGTGAATTTCACAGTTGGAATAAGCAATCTTTTAGTCCAGATCTGGAGCCTTCCTTCGAACTTCCAGGCGCAGATACCAGCAAGCCCATTCGCTTTCAGTTTATCGCTCTAGAAAGCGCCCGCTCGACACCAGCAACAGCCGAACAAGCCGAGACCTGGAAAGGTGTCTGTGATCTTCTTCAACCCACACAAACGGTGCAATGCCCAGATTGTTGGTTTGCCATCGACTTTGACGATCACAAGGATATCTCCAAAAAGGGTTTCCGTCCTTCTTCTTGCAAGATCTACCACAAAATCAAAGCCCAACCTCAGGAATCCCCAATCAAAGAATCTGCTCAAGGAAATGAGCCTACAATCGATACACAACAACCAGAACCAACGCATTCCAGCGATGCGAGCACACCAGAACCAGAGCCTTCACAGCCAGAACCATCCAAACCAGAATCCACTCCAGAGAGCGCTCCTCCCAAAGAGGCACTTCCACCAGAACCATCGCAACCAGAATCAAGTACTGGAGGTCCTGTTGTCACCCGACCAGTCACACCTCCAACTTGTTCAAACGCTTGTAGCCAACCCACCGACAAAAGCAGCTCTATCACAACACTGACGCGTATCTGTAGAGCAGTTTCACACTTTGCATATCACCCAACACATAAGGTTTTGATAGCCAAACAATACAGCAAACCTCTGGAACTCTATCTCATCCAAAACAACGGCAATCTCAATACCTACCCAAAACTGTTCTATGGCAACAAATCCGGTGGACTGAAGGGTCTTAGCACATTTGGCTTTGCGGAAAATCACAAGTATTTTGTAGCAACAGATCGAAGGGTTGTGACCATTTGGCCTTCTACACAGCTTTTTACATCCACCAAGCCTTCTGATGTCAAGCCACTTCACATCCATTCTCACCCCAACCTCTCCAAAGTCCCTGGGCACTCCACTCCAGGCGGTGCTTTGGCTCTCCACCCGACAAAGGCAATCCTCGCTTTTGCGGATTTCTGGCGTCCCACCACGCAATCCAAGCCTTTTATCCGCATTTACAGTTGGGATGCCCAGCAAATCAAGCTGCTCAAAACCCTCCAAGTCAAGGCCAGCATCGCCCCTCCAGACAAAATGGCCTTTAGCAAAGATGGAAAAGTTCTCGCTGTAGGGCTCACTGACGGAAATATCGAACTCTTCGACTGGGAAAACCGGAGGACTCCAGACACACTGACCAAGCGCTTTCACCAAATTGGCGCAATGACCTTCTCACCTGACAATCGCTATCTGGTGGCTGGTGGTTTCAATACTGCTCGACAAAACAATATCGCCGTCTGGGATGTCACAAAGCCCACACGCCCAGCAACTGTCCTTCGACAAAATGCTTCACAAGGCACGCACCCAGAAGTCATTCGAAGCCTCAGCTTTCGTAAAGATGGCCAGGTTCTGCTCTCTGTTGATGGAAAATCCCTCGTAAAAATATGGAATTTCAAGTCCAGGCAATTTATCAAGGAACAAAATTATGGTGTCCGCTTGAGTAGTCGGGAAATTGGGAGTATATTTTTATCAGATTGCAACACCATTTTTGTTGGAACAGGCCGTTCCCAAAACAGCCACACACTCAAAATGATGACCTGTCCCTAAACACCGATGCCAAGGATGCCAACATGAAGGCTTCACAGAGAAAGTATCGACTTATCCAATGGATAAGCTTCTTGTGTCTATGGATGGGCTCTTGTACCTGTCAATATCTCTGGTCTTCTCCAGACAATCTGGAACAATGCCATCCCAACAAGAACGCCACGCTCCAAAAAGATCCAGATATCCAAAAGATTCTTTCACAACAAGGCGAATTCTTTGGTTGCCTAAAGCAATCCTGGAGCAATCAAGGGACAAAAGAGAGTGTGACAGGTGTCGTTCGTCTCACCCACGACGGGCGCTTATTGGCAATCAACTCCGGCACTTCCAAAGCTGCAAATCCTCCAGCAACGAGTATACCTGCCGGAGCTGAGGGCAATGAAAGGCATTTTCGGCTTTTCATCTTCCCTGATGGTTTCTCTCAAGAAAAGCGAAAAGCTCTCTGCCAAAACCAGATGAAAGCAGATGGTTACGATTGTCTCTCAGAGAGCGAAAAGGACCACTGCTGGTTTGCCTATCACTTTTCTCCGACAGCTCAAGACGCACATAGCAAGACAGTAGAAGTTCCTGGAAAATGCATACTCCTGGCTCGACCTCTCCCCACGGATGAGCCTGAAAAACCTGGCATTGTAGATGTAACAAAAGAAAAAGACCGACCCGATGCCAGCACACCAGAACAAGAAGTTGTATCCGAGGAAAACATTCCTCAAGAAGAGCCTGCAACAATAGAGGAATCCGTAAAAGAGTCCACACCAGAAAAGGTACAAGAAAAGGCACCCGAAGTGGCACCAGAGAAACCATCTCAACACTGTCAGCAAAAAAAGTGCACTTGTGTCAAAGCACCCTTCACAACGGATGTCTGGTTCAAAGAACTCTCAAAAAACCAACCAGGCAATATCAATCCCAGCCACATATCCGTAGACAGTGACGGAAAAATTTATATCATGGGAATCTATAGTGGGCCCGTTAAACTAGGCAATATCACACTCCCTGCAACCCCTCCCAAAACCTTAGGAACTTTTGTAGCCAAACTGGATCAAAAAGGGCAATTCTCCTGGGCAAAAGCCATTGGCACAGGGCTTTTTTTGGTTCCTACAACCTTGCGTGTACACAAAACAGATCTTTATATTCTAGGCACCGCACTCAACCCCAACCAATCGAAAGAAGTCACCTTTTCCTTAGATCAATGCAATCTGGGAACACTTGCAGTTGGTGGTCAGCGACACTTCATGCTCAAACTTGATAACAGCGGAAAATGCCAAAGTCGTTTAATGGCGAAATCAAATCAACCTGGAGTGGACATCATCGCCTTTCGAGAGCTGACCTTTGATACAAATAGCAATATCTATATTACTGGTCACGTAAAGGGAAACATATCTTTCAATGGTGCTCCAAGCAAGAGCACAGGGAGTACCCAAAGTCTATTTGTACTTAAAGCGACCCCCTCAGGAAAATTGTCCTGGATGTACAATACAACCACCACCGGACGCAGCTCAGGAAGTGACATCATCATGGGTCCAAAGAGCAATCTATATATTATCGGATACTACAACAAATCAATCAAGATCTCCAGCAACAGTGCTCTTGGTACAAAATCAACTGGTAACGCGGGTTTTGTGCTGGTCATGTCTCTAAACCGACTTGTTCTTCCGCTCACCCATCTGGAGGCCACAGGAGGTTCCATTCAGCCATCGAAAATAGCATTAAACGCCAAGGGCTTTATGTATATCATGGGGAGCTTTAAAGGCATTACAGCATTGGGTCCTTCCACGCTGACCTCTTGGGGTCCAGGAAAGGACAATGACCTCTTTGTGGCCAAAATCGACAGTTCAGGAAAAATCCAAAGTAGCTGGCAAATCGGCACGTCGGGCAACGATACAGGTCGGGCTCTGAACACAACTTGCGATGGTGGTGTAGTAGTGGCAGGTACGTATTTGGGTCCGCTAACCATCGGCAGCTTCAAACCTCCTCAGCCCAACAGCTCGGGCAAGCGAAGTATCTTCTTGGCCAAGTGGGATACCAACAATAAACCCACTTGGGCCCTATTCCCTGGAAGTCCAAACGGCACAGACAAACTTGCTCAAATCGCAGTAGATCCACACGGACAGATCTACAGTACAGGCGATTTTACAGATTACATTCGAGTACCACTTACAATCAAAGGAAAAGCCTCTACTTACTCCGGCAAGAGTGCCAGTGTGGGTTCTTTTGTTTGGAAGCTCGGTCAATGAGACACCCGTTCAGCACATCAATCAAATGTACAAATGGCGCCTTTGGAGAATCCATTCATGAGGCAGTTACTTCCCAAAATGCTCGTTTTTGTCACAGTCGTGGAGGAAGGTTCATTCACTGCTGCAGCCCAAGTGCTAGGCAATACCAAGTCTGTAGTCAGCCAACACATATCACAGCTTGAAAAAGATTTAGAGGTCAAGCTATTACAGCGGAGTACACGGCATCTCTCCCTCACACATATCGGCCAACAATTCTTCAAAAGATGCAAGGAGTTGGAAACCCTGACAAAGGTGGCTTTGGATGATTTGCAACAAGCGAAAGCCCAACCTCAAGGTCCCCTTGCCGTCACCTGCCCTTTCACTCTTGCAGATCCAATTGTCATCCCTGCACTCGCAGAGCTTTGTAAGCTGTATCCAGCGATACAACCGCGCTTACTCTGTAACGACAATAGACTGAATCTTCACAATGAACGCATAGACGTGGCCATCTCTGTCGGTCCACTCAAAGACAGCAATTACCACGCCCAACGGATCAGTGGTATGCAAAATATTCTATGCACAAGCCCCACATACCTATCACGCCAACCAAAGCTCAAACACATCGAAGACATCGTAAAGCTTCACTTTGTCGCGGTTTATTGGCAAGAAAAGCATTCGGATTGGACTTTTGTATCTGGGAACAAAAGTATCGACTTAACGCTCACTCCTTCTACTCTCTGCAACACACTCCCCCACGCTATGACTTTTTTACAACTCGGTCAAGGTATAGGTATTGTTCCAAAACCACTTGCAGCTGAAGGACTTTCTACAGGCAAGCTCATTCACATTTTTCCTGAATACGTCATCCCAGAACGAAGCATTTATGCAGTGCACCCCTACCAAAAACAGGCACCTCTACGCGTTCGCCGATTCATCGAACTCGTGCACAAACACTGCCAAGCCTACGAAAACCCTATGTAGAACCCACAGCTTTATACCAACAACTTGATAGCCTCACTCATATTTCCCACAAACGCGCTCGGTTGAACCTTCCTTTAAATAAGGCATCAGATTGTTCGGTTTTTCTAAACATTCTATCAAAATATAAGATATTGAAATATTTTTTCACTCCAATATACTTCTTCACAAGGTCAGAAAAAGCCGCCTGATAACCAAATAACGGTGTCAGCGCGTGATGACGGACCATTTCATATTCCCAAGTCTAAGGAGTTTTTATTGTGAAAAAGTTAGCAAATATCTCAATTATTTCATTCGCCTTTTTGCTTCTTATGAACACATCATCATTTGTATTTGCCGCTCAAAAGGCAAATGCCACAAAGAGCAAATACAATGCAAGCTCCCAACCCAAAGCAACCTTTGTGCTTGTGCATGCCGCGTGGTTGGGGGGTTGGTCTTGGAAGCAGGTCAAAGAGAAGCTTCAGGCAAAAGGTCACAAAGTCATTGCTTTGGATCTCCCAGGACATGGAAAGGATAGAAGCCCACCCAAACGGATCACCATGCGCTCATATGTCCAGCGAGTGGTCTCCGCTATAGACAAACAGAAGGGAAAAGTCATTCTGGTGGGTCACAGTTTTGGAGGCATTGTTATCAGTCAAGTCGCGGAAAGGCGCACGCATAAAATTCAGGCACTGGTGTATTTAGCAGCCTTTTTGCTCCCCCGTGGACAATCGTTTATGAGCGCCACTCAAGGTGTGAAAACCTCTGAAGTCCTCAATAACTTGATCGTCAAAAAAAGCCAGGGAATTGTGCAGGTGAAGTCTAAAGCGATACACCATGCCTTTGGTGCAGATCTCCCTCGAAAAGTCTTTCGATTACTCAGTAAGAAGCTCTCTCCAGAACCCATCCGTCCTCTAAGTCATAAACTGGACATCACACCAGCAAAATGGGGCTCTCTTCCACGCTACTATATCGAAACACTGGCAGATAACGCTATTCCAAATGCTATCCAGAAGAAAATGTACACGGGTATCGGTGTCAACAAAGTATACACGCTACAAAAAAGCAGCCATCTTCCGCTCTTTTCGGCTCCTGGCAAAGTGGCTCGTTTTATCCATGACATCGCACAAAGAGAAGAAGCCAGAGAGAGCTTTATCCAGGCAAGCAAACGCTGGATTCAAGCCTTCAACGCGGGAAAACTTCACTATTGCGCCAATGTATACCGCTCAAACGCTGTCATGACGGTCTTTGGTGTGGGTGACTTTAAGGGCAGAAAAAAGATCGCTGCTTTTTGGACAAGCTTCATCCGTGCCACAAAAGCAGGCGCCCTCAAGTACAAAAACACGACCATAAAAGTGCTCCATCCCAGACGTATCCACTTACAATCTGATTGGAGTATGAATGTGGGCAAAGGCACCATAGGGCTCGAGTCTTGGGTCAGAAACAGCAAAGGACAATGGAAAATTGAGCTGGATCAGTTCAGGGTGACAAAGCGATGGAGATAAGGTCGACGCAAAAAGAAGAAAAAGCGAGACAGCACTTCATCTATTATCATAAATAGAACAAAGTCATTGACTTCACTTATCTTTTATAGGTGGAGTGCTTTAGCGAAAAGAAGCATATTATGCGTACAATGCTTCGATTTCACCTTTGTACTTCTTGTTAACGACATTTCTCTTGATCTTCATAGTAGGCGTCAATTCATCGGTCTCTACAGAGAATTCAACAGGCAGAACCTTGAATTTCTTGATGGTCTGGTAGCGAGCCACCTTCTTGTTACAATCTTCTTCAACGCGCTGTGTGAGATAGGCTTGAAGCTTGTCGCTACTCGCGATGTTCTCGAGCGAATCGTTTGGAATACCGAGCTTGTTACACAGCTCATCACGGGCTTCAGGATCCAAGACCAAAAGCGCACACAGGTAAGGCTGTCTATCACCCACAACAACAGCTTGTCCCACACCCAAAATGCCTTTGAGATGTGCTTCCATTTCGGCAGGCGCGACATTCTTACCACCAGCAGTAATCAACAGATCTTTCTTACGACCTGTGATCTTCAAGTTTCCGTCATTGTCAAAGCTTCCCAGGTCACCTGTATGCAGCCAACCATCGTCATCAATGAGTTCAGCTGTTTGCTCAGGCATGTGGAGATAACCTTTGGTCATGTTCCGACCCTTGAGCAAGATCTCATCATCTTCAGCGATTTTGACTTCAACACCATTCAAAGGCTTACCAACAGTACCAAAGCGAGGTTTCATATAAGCGGAACAAGTGGAGACACCAGTGGTCTCACTCATACCGTATCCTTCATAAATGGTAATGCCCAGAGAAGCAAAGAATTCCAAGGTGGTCAAAGCGATAGGTGCAGCACCTGTCGCAGCACAAATCAACTGATCCAAGCCAAGCTTTTCTTTGACTTTGGAGATCACAAGCTTATTGGCCATTTTACGTTTGAATGGCGCATATTGAGAACCACGCTGGACTTCTTTTTTGAAACACTCCAACTCGGTCTTTCGAGCCCAGCTGGCCAACTTGGCTTTGATACCCGTGGCTTCTGCAAGTCGGGCTTCCAGCGCTGCCTGGAATTTCTCCCAGACTCGAGGCACACCCAGGAAAATAGTGGGTCTGACATCTACCAGGTAATCTTTCACTTGTTTCAAATCCGGGCAGAAGTAAACCTTTCCACCAGAACCCAAGTGCAGCATATTGGTAAAGACCTGTTCAGCAACGTGGCACAGTGGTAGATAACTGACAGCTCGATAATCTTTTTCGCCGCGGAAGATAGGGAAGTTGTCCAAAATGGAATTCCCCATCATCACCAAACCACCATGCTCCAGGGTCACTGCCTTGGGTACACCTGTGGTACCAGAGGTGTAGATCAAAAGAGCTGTTTCATCTTCTTTCAGCTCTTTCAAGCGCTTGTCCAGCTCAGCATCATCTTGCTCACGACCCAAAGCACGCAAAGCATCCAAGGTAATGACCTTCTCATCTTTGGAACCCAGGTCATCCATAGTGATGATCTTTTCGACGCTGAATGTGCCCGCTTCAATGCATCGTTGGTATTTGTCAAATTGTAGCTGCTTATCACAAATCGCGATCTTTGCACGACAGTGATCGACAATATATGCAGTCTGTTCATCTGTATTGGTGGTGTAGATGGGCGCAGGGATACCACGGGAAGCCATAATACCAAATTGGCAGATGACCCACTCCACTCGGTTGTCACCGACAATGGCCACACAATCACCCACTTCATGACCCAAAGCGATCAAGCCTTTGGCTGTCTCTCTTACGGCATTCCAGTACTCCTTCCAGGTATAACCTTTCCAGCTGTTGCCATCCTTGCCGTGGATCGCAGATGCATTACTCTTGGTTTTTGCCCAATTTTCCAATAAATCGACCAATGAACGTGTAATTGCCATTTTATATACTCCCGTAAAAGGTTCTTGTCTTATTGTATATGTCAGTGGAATTTGAAGCAGCCAGATGAGTCGATCCTTTTCCATTGATATCACAATGGACAAGCAAGGAACCCCTATCTCTCTGAATGCGCCTTCAGGACAATACCAAGCGCGCCACAAAAATCAAGCAATCGTATACAAGTAAAAATGATTTCTGTTTTCTATGGACGCGATTTTTTCGATGAGCAGTGCTTTTTGGAAAGTGTAATTTTTGCTAAGCTGCGAGACCCAATCTGATCAAAAATGATCTGCGATGAGTAGCCAATTGGATTTTTTTGAAAAAATTCCAAAGGACTTCCTCTCTGAATGGCACTACCTGATGTCAGATGACGACGCATGAAACATTCGTTCCAATATAGGAGCAGAGACCATGAATCTTACAGCCCGAGTCCAAGCATGGCAACAAGGTGAGCCTGATGCTTTTGAAGAAGTCATCCAGCACACCCAAAATCTCGCCTTGGGCTACGCTTATTCCAGATTGGGAGACTTTCACAAAGCCCAGGATGTGGTCCAAGAAGCCTTTATCATCGCACACCAAAAACGCTCTCAACTCCAAAAACCAGAAGCTTTTTTGGGCTGGTTACGAGGCATTGTTCACTTTCGATGCCAAAGGGCTTTTCGATCCCATCGCAAGACGATGCTGCCACTGGATGAACCTCAGAATCTCATGGATACAACGGAATCTGCACCACAATCCATTCAAAGAGAACAAGAGAAGCAACATCTTTTTGCAGCCATTCAGAAACTTCCAGAACAACAACGCACAGTGATCACGCTGTATTACCTGGAAGAACACTCGCAAAAAGAGGTGGCTCAATTTCTGGACCTGTCTGTCTCTAAAGTGAACAACACCCTTCACGAAGCCAGACAAAAGCTCAAAAGGAGTCTTATCGCCATGGCAACAGATACTTTCAGAGAACAACGTTTGTCCGAAGAATTCGCAAAAAACATCGGGGATATCATCCGTGTCTTCGGTCCTCTGGTAGAAACGCGAATCCATTCGAAAGAAATGCCACGGGTCTTCGATGTCCTGGGAACCCAAGCCGCTAAGCCCAAAGACAGCGAAGAACTCGTGGTGATCCAAAGATTACAAAATGGACAGCTGCGCTGCATCGCAACAGGTGAAGCCAAAGAAAAGACAAACCTTTATCATTCAGGGAATTTCCAAAAGGCCATTGGTTCCTTACAGGAAGAACAGATCAAAGAAGCTGTTCAGCACATCCAAAGCCGTCATAAGGGGAAAATCATGGAGACAGGCATCAAAGCCTTGGACTTCTTTTGCCCTTTGTTACAAGGTTCGACCTTGGGGATTTTCGGAAAGGAAGGGGTTGGACGTGCAGTGTTTGTAATGGAACTTCTACATAGAAAAGCACGCATCCAACAAGATCTGTCTGTCTTCTTTTACGTGTCTGTCTGGAATGCCTTGGGTACCCAAGATATGTTGGAAACAGAGCCCAGCTTTGCAACCGATCTTCATGACAACATTCAAACAGCCTGGATCGTACACCCCAAGGCCAGCGATCCCCTTTATCTCAAAGAAGCAGATTACCTCGACACCAGACTCTACTTCAATCCCTTGATGGCAGAACAACAGCTCTGGCCAGCTTTGGACCCTCTGTATTCCAGCTCAAGAGGCATGACTGAAGCGTATGTGGGAAGTGAGCACTTCGATTTGGTCCAGGAGACCCTGGAACTTTATCGCCAGGCCAATGAGTGGATGAGAGACCCGGTGTATCTGGAGTACCTCACTTTGGGAGCACGAGAAGCAGCACGTGTAAGACTCAAGTCTTTCAAAGAGCAACGACTCGATGAACTCACAGGTACCCAACGTAACATCGTGGAGAAAGTGGAAAAGCTCAAAGACTATTTTATGCAGTACTTTTTTGTGGCTGAATCCTACATGGGCAAGCCTGGCTCAGATGTCCATCTTGCAGAAACCATTAAAGGCGTTCGCAACATCCTTAAAGGTACATGAGTCACTATGGAACAGCCAAACAAATAGGCATTTGGAAGAAACCCAAGTGCTGATGGTGAGGTGGTCTATTCTTGTACTGTTTTCTGAATGTATTGGTTGGGTATTTGGATGACCTTCACACCCTCTTCTGAAGCGCCTTCTTTCAATGCTTCCTCATTGTCTTCGCCAATGGTGATGGTTGGATTGGCAGGCGGCTTGTCACAAACACACTTCGCTGAATTCGTCGTACTTCCCTTCACCACTTGTCCACAGAACTTTGGCATGGGAACGCACGCTCCGGCACCTCTCCCTCTTTTTTTGCAATACGTATCACAATTGATCTTAATGAAGGGGATGACTCCGTTTGTTGTACACTTGTTTGTCACTGTGTGCTCAAAAAGAATTGTATTCTTTTGCAAACAGAATTCACCGTATACAGTCTTCGTAAAGACTTTGCAAACCTGTGTCCGATAGCTTTTGACACAACCGGGTACTTCTGGTGAATTCCCATTATCACTTGCTTCTATGGTGTGTTTGGCTTTTAAAACCAAAAGCTCTTTTTTCAGTGTGTCTTCTTGAAATCCACCACAATTGGCACCAAAGACAAACGTACCCAATACAAACAAAAGTGTTAGATACTTTTTGAGATTCAAATATTTCTTGTCATTTCTTAAAAACATTTTTCCCTTTCCTTTGACATTGTCCCTACAGAATAACACTCATTTTTATCAGTTGAAATCGACAGTTTGTCCTTCAAAGCCCCATGTACGAAATCGACGCATTGAAGGCGTTCACAGACAGTACGCAAAGCTTGCCAAAGTGGATTTCATTTTCTTTTGCATTTTTTTTGGGCTCTCGAAATCCGATCTCGATGCACTTTCGTATTCTTTTCTGAAAACACTTAAGGCGACTCTTTAAAAAAAGAAATTCTATAGAAAAATAGAGTTCTTCTTAAAAAGAGACACAAGACGAATCGAAAGGGATTTTCAAAACGGAGAACAAAATGAAGTGTGTACCTCACGATCTAAAAAGTAGCAAAATACAGAGGCGAGCAAACAAATGTATCGATTTCTTCCGAAGAAGTCTTTTCTTGTTGACTGGCTTATTGCTCTTGGGTTCTTTCCCTCAATTTGCTCATGCAACAGGTAAAGAGTGCGTGATCATCATCCAGGGATACGAATCTTATGAATATGATGAAAATGGCAATGAAATTCCGACAAAACCAGAGAAGTTTACACGCAACTCAGCAACAGCTCTGGCAAAAGCCTTAAAAATGCTACCAAGCAATCCAAAGCTCCTACATCTGGCGCCAAAAGGTCTGGCCAAAACAAAAGGGGCTCAAATCTATACAAACAAAGCCGATCTCTTAAAAAAGATCGATCAATTTGGTTCCAATAAAGAGTGTAAGAATGTCTTTTATGTACTCGTGGGACATGGTTTAAGCTTTGGTGCAAAAGACAAAGACGGTCTGGCTGTGGGTCCTGGAGAGAAGGAAGTGGATGGCTTATTTCCCACTGAGTTGGCACAAATAGTCAAAAAACACAAAAAGAAGATTAGGTTTTATATCAACCAATGTTCTGCAGGAGATTTTACGGATCAATTTGTAATAGCCTTGAAAGGGTCAAATCTGCTCGAATATAGTATGTCCAGTGGCACTGATGATGATTTTGCCACCTTCGAACCTTCAGGAGATCCTAACCAATACTACATATTCACGCGCTATTTTGTCGAAGCATTCTACATGCTCATTACCAATCCAGTGACCATGGAAGCGCTCAAAAAAGAATCCCAACGACAAGGCTTTCCTCTCACCCTGGCTATCCTATACAATGCTTTCAAATCAGCCAAAAATAGCACTGAAGCAAGGACCGAGGAGCGACCATATTCTGCCAGTGCTCTATTCATGGGAGAAAAAGAATCAGGATTGTCCAATGAATCACAGATCAAAGTCGATCTGCTTACAGGCAAAAAACAACTAGGCACTTATGGATTTCGGTTCTACAAGATCAAAGTCAATGGAAAATGTGTCATTGTGGGTTATGTCGTTCGACTTATCGGCTATGTCGAATTTCCCATCGCAACACTCAAATCCATCTCTTGTGAATCAAGTGGGTCCACAGTCACATTCTCCTTCGTAGACGAAAATGGAAAGACCCACAAAATCACTCTCAAAAAAGACAATTACGAACTTGAACACAACGGAAAAAAGGAAAACTGGCAATATCGCGTAAAAGATATCCCATTGATGGAAAAAGGCGAGCGGATAGGCACCATCCGAATCTTCACCAAGTTGGGAGGTGAAGTCATCCTTATTGGCGTTTTTCCAAAAGGCACAAAAGCACCCTGGACAAAAGACAAAAGTCTTCCAGTCGAAGACCTCAAGTACGATAAAGACAAAAAGAAACTCACTTTTATCATCAAAATCAAGGGAAAGAAAAAGAAAGTGACCGTCACCTTCCTTCCACGCGGTGCCAAAGAGGTGCAACTCGATAGGGAAAAACCTTATAAAGATCACCTGGCCTTTCGCTACGGTCTGATGGACTCCTCCACAGTACGACGTGGCGCACTGTCTTTTGTCGTCTCTGAATCCAAAAATGTTATCGGTGCTTTGTATCTCGACCCGGTGGGTCAAAGTGTCCCTATATCCGGATGGTATGATCCAAAGAAAGGGACCTTCGAAATCCGAGCCAAAAATGAACAAGTCTCTTATGTCCTCACAAACACCATCCACAAAACAACCAAAGGACGCGTCCTCAAATGGAATGACGAAAAGACCTTCCGTTCAGGCTCCATGAGACAGTACATCCAACTCATTCCCAAGCCACAGCAGCTTCAAACACAGCTCACCTGCACAGAAGAACACAATACCCTCTATCTGTCCTGGGAATGGGTCGACCCCAAAGATCTGCGAGCAGGATACGTGACAGGTTTTCGAATCATTCGAACCAGCCAGGAAGGCGTCACAAAAACATTCTTTGTCAATAGAAAACAGATGTCCTTCACAGACAGATACCTCAACACAAAAGAAACCTATCATTACCGAATTTACACAGAATTTCAATCCAGTCAACAATGTGAATGTAGCTCAAACAAAACCACCCTTTCTTACAGTGAACCCATTCGATTCTCACTGACACCAGGGCTCTGTGAAGAACAAAAAGAGCAGGAAGCTATCGAAAAAATTGATTTCTTTAATCCTATGTCCCACCTTTTCTGCCAACCATGGCTTGAATCCTGTAGCCCATACTGACAGGCACCTCTTGGTAAATAACGTAATGTTATTGTACGTGCAATAGTTTGGCACTTGACTTTAGCCCTCCCCTCGCTTTCACAACAATCTTCACGATTCCTCTCTCCCCCGCTTGACATGATAATGAAGACTTTGCTAAGACCCTTCCAACACGATGTAGACGAGCAACCAATGCATATTACAAGTTAGGAGGAAGCGCGAGACACTTCGGATACAACGCCGTACATATTCGCGAAAAGAGATGAAAGGAAATATAGATTCCTATAAGTGTTTACACGCCACAGGAAGAGAACGAACGCGATTCAATGAAGTTCCCAATTACCAAGAAGGTCTCTATCAGCTGGAGAATCAGTGTTACGCCTGGATGGTTCCCAATGGTTCTTGGGGAGAATCCAATGCCGGACTGATCGTGGGCAATGGCGAGTCTCTCTTAGTGGATACGCTCTGGGATGCCAAATATACGAAAGAAATGCTCCAAAGTATGGAGAGTCTCGTCCAAGAAGCGCCATTAAAATACGTGGTCAATACCCATGCAGATGGCGATCATTACTGGGGCAATGAGCTGGTAAAAGATCTTGATATCATTACCACACAAGCCAGCCTTGAAGAGATGGTGGCAGTGAAGCCCAAATCGATGGTTCTTTTTGGCCGTTTGGGCAAGTGGATGAGTATGCTCAAGGTCTTTGGCAATGCTCAAGCAGGTCATTGGTTTCAGCAAATGGTCAAACCATATGACTTTCACCTGGTTCAACAAACCCCTGCCAAGCGCTCTTTTCAAGGGGAATTGGATCTGGATGTGGGTGGTAGAAAGGTACGACTTATAGAAGTGGGCCCAGCACACACCCAAGGAGACTTGATCGTTCACGTCCCAGATGCCAGGCTGGTGTACACAGCTGATATCCTATTCATTGGTTCAACACCAGTTATGTGGGCAGGACCTATCGAAAACTGGTTCAAAGCATTGGACACCATTCAAGCTCTTGATGCAGAGACCATCGTCCCGGGACACGGTCCAATAACGGATCATGATGGGGTCGAATGGGTCCGTTCTTACTGGAAGTTTGTACAAGAAAAAGTGGAAGCTTGCTTTAAGGAAGGAATGAGTGCTCCGCAGGCGGCCCATGCAATTGTACTCAGTGATGATTTTGCACAGTCTCCATTCGCCAATTGGAATTCGCCTGAACGAATGATGACCAATGCACACACTTTGTATCGGCATTTACAAGGCAGAAAGGATCATCCCAAAGTGCCTGAACTCATTGGCATTATGCGCAAGCAAGCCCTTCTTGCTCACAAACTCCCCAATGCGCAACCTGCCAGCATACGTAAAAAATAACTTGCTTTCAGCTTCCCCGAAACAAGCGAATAAACAATACCAAGAAAAACAGGCATCCCAAAGAAAATGGAAGCAATCCCTCGGGTTGAGCCTGACAACCACAGCCTTTATCGTTGGTAAAGGGTCCTCCTGGCTTGGGCTTAACAGGTGTCTTGGGCTCTTCTTTCTTGGGAGGGTGGGTATGAAAACGCAAAGTGACTTCTTTGGGCAATGGTTTTCCTTGCCTGGTTTTTAGTCCTGTGGTCAGGGTTAAGACATAGTCTTCATTGGGTTTCCAATCAACCCTGGGCAAGATCTTGAGGGTATTGAAACCTTTTGAACCCCAGTGTCCGAGCTTTATCGGCACAGCTTCACCTTTGGCAGTCTTTACAAAGATATTCTTGTCGTTCAAAGTGGAAAGATCCATATTGTGCCCAAAAAACAAAAACAAACGGCTTTCGACAGACTTGTGCTCTAGAGAGCGGATCCTCCCTCCGGCTGATGGATGTGAATTGATCACAATCTGAGAGAGTTCTGCTTTGCCGTGGACACGATCCCATAAATTCTGCCAATACTTGACGGCGATGGTGCTCAAGTAAGGTAGGCTGGCCGGCTCGTCAGGATTTAGGATATTTTTGGCAGCCCAAGGCATCTTCTTGCGATACGCTTCGTGTTGTGTGGGTGCCAAGAGAGGGATGCTGCTCACAGCAATCCGCGCACGGCTGATACCGTTCTTCATCACATCTTCGCTGACTTTGTGCTTAAGCTTTTCGAGCATCACCCGTCGTATCATATCCTTTGGAATAAACTCCTTGGGCAAATCGACAAATGTGTTATCGGTAGCGATGATGAATTCTAAACCTGTATCCAACTCATTACGGCTACCAGGATCTTTTTCTTCGCTCTTGACCATAAAAATCGAGTCAAAGGCCTGATCCGCGATACTGTGAGATGCCACCCCCAAGATAAAAGCAAACAACTTTGCACCTTCACCCTGCGTGAAATCTTTGTGCTTGCTGCGTAAATCCTGCAAGTATCCTTCGATAAAAGGCTCCCAATGCGCCAATTCTCCATAAGGATCTTTGGCAGCATAACCCGTGTCCGGGAAGTAAGAACCATTGTACAATGCCTGCTTCATCTCGTTACTGGACAATAACTTTTTCAAAGGACCATCAGGCAACAGCTCAATGGCATGATGAGACACTTTGATATGAGAAGCCATACCATTGCCAAAGGCGGCACAGGGAAACAAAAACACCAATGCCAGGATAGTTTGCAACAACAGACCTCTCGCGACGCCACATACCTGCTGGAAAGACCATACAAAACTGCCCATCTTCGACCTCCTGCAAATCCACGCAGTTGGAAAAACTGAAAGAGAACCGATAGGATAGTGTTATTTTTCGCAAAAAGTCAAGCACATCCAAAATCAAATTGTTTGGAAGTGAGGAAGCTGCATAAAGAGCTCTCCTTTGGAAAATCCACGACTTTCGTCCAGCACGTGGTTGACTTATCAAGTTACATCTGAAAAAATGAGAAGGTCTTTTCAATCAACAGGTCTCCCAAAAGAAAAACCCTTTTTGACAATCGAGATGAAACGTCTTGTGTGGACAGCCTAAGAGCGGGAAAACAAACCGTCATAAACCCAAGTTATTCTCTCGTTTAGAGCCAGAACGATGCAATCCGTAGCCTCAACCAAACGCCACATTATCCAAAAGTATTGTGTCCTTTGGTCCGTCTTTTTTGCCCTGGTATGTGTGTGGTCATGTGCACCAAATCCACAAAAAGATTGCAAGCTTCCATGTCGCCTACAGGGTCTCTGCGTTCAGGAAGGGGGCCAATGCATCGCCAAAACCAAAGGAGATTGCCAGAACAGTCAAAACTGTCGAAATCTCGGAGAGTGTTCTTTGGTGAAGGGAGTCTGTAAGGTGCAAACCAATGCAGACTGTCAAAAGACCGAAGCTTGTGTACAAAAGGGTCTCTGTTTCGCAGAAGAAGCCGAGTGCGTCCCTCTTACGCAGGTGCGCTGCCGCCAATCTAAAGCATGTCGCGAAGAAGGCAAGTGCGTAGCAGACACCAAAAAACGTGATTGTGTGGTGTACTTTGACAAAGATTGCAGTGACAGTAAAGTCTGCACCGACGAACGCCGCTGTTTCGCAGATAGAGCCAAAAACCGATGCGAAGCATTAGATTGTGCTCAATCCAGATTGTGTTCGCTCCTTGGACAATGTCATAACGCACCTGCAAGTAAAGACAAAAAGAAAGTCCCAGGTGCACCTTTATGTATCGCTTTAGAAGACGATTGTCTGCGAAGTGTGACGTGTTCTATCGAGAGTAAGTGCAAGGCAGAGAAAGGCGTGTGTGTGCTGGATAACGCTTGCCAAAAAGAACAACTGTGCGCTCAAGAAGGCAGATGTGTGAAGCGCGGAGCAGAATGCATCGCAGCCTCAGACCAAGATTGCCAAAACAGTGAGATCTGCAAGACTTCTGGACGCTGTAAAAAAGTGGCGTCTAGATGCGAAGCCACAGAAAAAAAACATTGTGAGCAAAGCATCGCTTGTAGAAAAGAGGCTGCTTGCCATTTGGGACCCTTAGGCTGTGAAGTTCCAAAAGGTGCTGATTGCACAAAAACGGAAGCCTGTATCGCAGAAAACCGTTGTGTACTCGCCAACCGTCGGTGCAGCTTTTGCTTCGAAACCTTGGGCTGTCAACAAGAAGGTAAGTGCGAGTTAGACATAGACAACCGGTGTGTGGCGCTTAACCAAACCAGTTGCCGCTTAAGCGCCATTTGTACACAGAAAGGCCACTGTGCAGTAGATTCTATCAAAAAGGCCTGCGTTCCATGTAGCCAAGGAGAACTCTGCAAACTGGAAGGTTTCTGTACACTCAATAAAAAAGAACGAAGGTGTGTCATCCAATCAGATGAAGATTGCCGCAAAAGCGAAGCCTGCACACTCGAAAAACGCTGTAGATACATTCCGGGGTTGCTATGTACCAAGTAATCAATACCAAAGTGCAATCAAGGCTCTCCTACGCGAGCTGGTGTATCAAAGGCCTTTTGTTGCTTGGTGGTCTTGTCTTCTTTTACGCTTGTGGGACGCCAACAGAGAGCACCAGCCGAGACAATGGAGCCTGGTGTCAAACAGATGCCCAATGTAAAAGCAAACACTGCAAGAAAAACGACCTGGATGAAGGAAAGTGCAGTTCATCTAGCGCAAAGGCAAAAGCATTTGGTGTAGCAGGATGCAAGGACGGAACGGATTGCCAGGGTGAGATATGCATCGACGAAGGCAATGGCATCACATACTGTAGCCGACCTTGTAAACAACAATGTCAGGACGGAAAAACATGCCCGGAGTTGTGTCCAAGTCAATACCGATGCTTGCCTCAAACACCTGGTTTCTCTCCTGTACAGGCCTGTTTCAAAGCGACAGTCGCACAACCCAAACCCTTGGGAAAAACATGTTGGCAGCACAAAGAATGTCGTTCGGGTACATGTCTAGGGGTTTTTAAAGGCTCTTTGGGTGGCTGGTGCACCACACTCTGCCACAATGCCCCCTGCCCTACAGGTTTTAACTGCTTCAGTGCAACCAATAATCTAAAGATCTGTCTCGATGCCAGACTTGTCGACGAAGAACAAAAGCAGATCCCAAGAGCACTCTTGGCCCACTGGTCTACAACCAACAACCGAAGTGTGGACCTCTTCGACAATGCGCAGCAACGCTTTGTCATCCCTTTACTTAGTACAGAAGCCTACAGTTTTTACCTGGGCAATCGATTTGTCTATGTCAAATACATCAAGAGCCCCAAAGAAGGTTGCACAGGTGGTAACTTTCTCTACCAGGAAGGTCTCGTGTCATCGGAAGGCACACAACTCACTTTCACCATCCAAAAAGCCTGGCAACAAGATGCCCTCAAGTGCCCAAAGCAAAAGATCGAGCCAAAACCCATTCAAAAAGCAACATTCTCCACCGAACGCTACCAGTGGAGAATATCTGAAGAAGAGCGCCTCGCACAATTGACTCTGGATGACGGTGCAGGACAACAACGTTTGTTCCGAAAGCTCCTTTTTGCCAATGGAGAGGATTCATTTTGTCGAAGGACACTGGGTTGCTTGAATGATGGCAAATGCAGTGTATCCAATGGCAATTGTATCGTGCGTTCTCATCAAGATTGTCTGCAAAGTACAGGTTGCCTCCAACAAGGACGTTGCCATCGGATTTTGGAAAGAGGACGCTACCGCTGTCGTCCAAACGATGCTCAACACTGCACAAAAAGCGCCGAGTGCAAAAGCCTTGGTCGTTGTACAAAAGTAGAAAGAAAGTCTGCACTGGGCACAACCAGTGTCCCCGTGTGTGATGTGCGAAACTCCCAAAATGGTCTGGACAACCAAGACTGCGAACAGAGTACACTCTGCAAACAAGACAAAAAGTGTGGTGCTTATAGCAATCTTTACGGAGAAAGTCGTTGTACACTTTGCGGTGTTTCCACGCTCTGTGAGTTGGAAGGCCTTTGTTCATTGGTGAATGGCAAGTGCCAAACGCGTTTTGCCTCAGACTGCCAAAATAGCACGGCATGTGAAGGTCCCAGCGCTTTATGTGGGATACGTGACAACCAGTGCGTCAAATGTGAAGACAGCATCGACTGCAAAAAATTCGGTCGCTGTGCCAAAGACCCGGTCTTTTTCAGGACACTGGGTTGCATCGCTTCAACCCAAGAACATTGTGAAAAAAGCGAGATCTGCGAAACAGATGGCAGGTGTTTTAAAGATTCTCTGGGATTTTGTGTCGCTCACGACGAACAAAAGTGTACCCAAAGCAAAAACTGCAAACTTTTCGGACGGTGTACACTGAAAGGCGAAACTTGTGTGGTCAAAGACGCCCAGGATTGCGAACAAAGCTTTGCCTGCCGTATTGATGGAAAGTGCGGATTCAAAGATGGCACTTGTGTTCCATGCCTCCAGTCACAAGACTGTCTAAATAACGCACGATGCCAGCTTTCCAAGATACTCGAGCAATGCACCATTCCCAAGCTCGCACAATGTGAAAAAATCAAGGGCTGTAAAACCTGTAGTCAAAGCCTACACTGCAAAAAGTTTGGCCAATGCACAAAAGAGGACCGCAGCTGTGTCCCAACAACAAAGAAAAACTGTGAGGACAGCGAAGTATGCACACTTGATGGAAAATGCACCCTGGAACCCACACAAAAACTCTGTATCCCAGGAGGAGAGTCGGACTGCAAGAAAAGTCAAAACTGTACAAAAAAAGGAAATTGCGGCGTTCTCAACAATACCTGCATGCCAACAGATCAAGTACACTGCGCAGCCAGTCTCGATTGTAAAAAAACGGGCCATTGCTCCATTGATACGATAAACGGTCTTGATCAATGTGTCGTGAAAGAGGAAAAGGACTGCCAACAAACCGAAGTTTGTATCAAAGAAGGAAAGTGCACAATAGAAGGAGACACCATCAAAAAATGTGTTGTCTGCGCCCAAGACTCCACCTGTAAAGGCCCAAATTGTAAAAGCGACGCCTGTATCCTGGACGGCAAGTGCCAAAAAATAAAGCTTCCCAG
>Ga0213833_1001059_pt1 | contig 21118 bp, 18 predicted proteins | sample SWATP21_FD_160575 | JGI IMG/M metagenome (GOLD analysis project Ga0213833, IMG submission 160575) | Coastal seawater microbial communities from Marineland, Florida, United States - SWA TP2 #1 | ecosystem: Environmental > Aquatic > Marine > Coastal | place: USA: Florida | collected 2016-08-14 | reverse complement strand
CGACGCTTTGCGTTTCAAGTGCACATTGCGAAAGTGTGGAGTGACAAAGGCTCTTTCAGTGTTGCAAAGGAAAAACGCTGAGCCGAAAAGACCGAGAATCAACCAAACGAAAAACAAGCATGCAACACCCAGCGAGCTAGCTTTCGATCACGCTGTCGTCGTCGCTAATGTCATCGAAGCTGCTGTCATCCACCAAATCCACATGCCCCTCTTCTGCATCATCCTGCGCGACCACGAACTGCTGGAGCATGGAAAGCAGGCCACCTGCAGCAGGAGCAGAAGGGTTGCCGGCCATTGGCGCAGCACTCGCAACGGCAGAACCCTCTTCCCCACCCGCCACGGGGGCATCGGCATCTTCGACAGCGGGAGCAGGGACTGCTGCACCGAGGAGACCCTGTAAGGCTTCCAGGACGGCCTGGTTAAGGGTGCGTTGCTCCGAAGCCGGTGCGGCCACATCGTGTGTAGCAGTGTCCGCAGAAGCCGGCCCATCATCCCCATCGCCAGTACCAGCACCAGCATCGTCGGCACCAGCACCAGCACCATCAGCACTGCCAGCAGCATCCGCTGTCGGGGGCGCACCTGTGGTTTCACCAGTTTCTGCGTTGGCTGGTGCATCTTCTTCGGCAGGGGGGAGTTCTGGTTGCACACAAACACAGGCTGTCATGATCGGCATGCTCGGTGCACCTGTACCGGGGGCTTATTGACACCGCACCTTGCACAACCGCTGTGTTGTAGCCACCACAGTTTCCGCACTTGTGGCCAAGGATGTGGAACGGGCATATCGAATACTGCGACAGCCCGAACGCGTGACACATCGCTCAACAGTCGCACCACGCATGACACACCTCGTTACAATCGTTACACAGGATCTTTCGGCGCAAACGAGCATATTCAGGAGGCATTGGGGTGAGCATGATCTCTCTGTCAAGTGTTTCATTCAAACGCTGGGTGTTCACGATGCTCTTTTGGCACAAAGGACACTTGTACCTGGTCGCAACAGCAAGGCAGCAGGGCTTCACTTGTGAGCGCCTTGTGAGCGCCAAGCAAACAGAACGAAACTGCACAGCAACAACCAAGATGCAGCTCCACGCACCGGTGTGACCGGAGCATACCATCCAAGCATTCTGAATGAATACTGTGCCCACACGCCATCACACTGGAGCCTTTCACAGAGTGGAACAAATCCTGTTGCGCAAGCGGAACCAAGAATGTGAATGAGGGCACACACACCGGTACATCGTGGATTGCAGCGTACCTCCAAACAAACGGGACAATCTGTGTCGAGCTTCATTGAGTTACACCGATGGTGCCCTTTCGGCACACAGAAACCGCAAGCGGAGCAGTGCATGATTTTGTCGCGCCCTCCCACTCGACAAATTCCGCACTCGTCACAGTGAAACTGGCCCTTGTCAGTGTTGTCATCGAAGAGGTTGCACCTGCCACAGAAGTACCGACCCATTGTCGTTCCACAACTCTGGCATGTGGCTTGCGACTGCCAGCAACACACCCGTAAGCCAACCTCGCCCCCCTTGTCCCCCGCGGCGCAACCCCACAACACACGACGTACCGGCTGTCGCGTCGTGCACAGCGCACAAACAACCTCTCGGACAGCGTGGCGGTCCATTTGGTGGGCCTTGTTGAAGTCCATCTCTCCGTCATACTTCTCGGCATCATGGCACAACCGGCACCAGAATGGGGTATCACAGCACGGAGCAACCACCTTACAGCGGCGGCGATAGTGTGTGCATCCGTGGGGGTAGTCGTCGGGGTTGAAAGGTGTGGAGGTTCCTTCTTCCCCGTCTTCTTCGTCTTCTTCTGTCTTCATGCCATCCTCTGGAGTGGTTGTGTCGGAACCAGGACCCGAAGCCGACGTGACAGCAGCGCTGATGCTGCCAGCATCAGCGTCACCAGCATCCGCATCGCCAGCATCCGCATCGCCATCGCCAGCATCCGCATCGCCATCGCCAGCATCCGCATCGCCATCGCCAGCATCCGCATCGCCTTCACCAGCATCCGCATCGCCAGTACCACTACCTGCAGCAGAGGCATCCCCATCCGATGTACCGACAACACCAAGGCTGCTCAGGGGAGCTGCACCCTCATCAGTAGAGACGGTTGTGGCGCTAGCGCCACCTGGGACATCGCTGGCGGTGGCAACGGCAGGTGGAAGGGACGGCGGTGCCGCACCGCCACCTTGGGTAGGAGGTGCAGGTGGCACACCCTGCATGGCACTGTCTGTCCCCGTGGATTGACTTGAGTCTGCCATTGCTCACCTGTTCGCTGCGGAGTTGGGCGAAGGCAGTGTGAAACAGTGTAGCAGAGCCGCCAATTCTGTCGTCGTATGTGCTAACATGACGCGACATAACTCAACGCTGACATGTGCGAGTCACACGCGCTGACAAGCATGACGAACGCAAAACTTGGCACTTTCCGGCCGTGAAGTTCTTAGTTTTGTGAAAATGACACGCGCCCAGCAGCAGCAACAGTCCCCCACACGAGACCAACAAGGCAGCGAGCCAGGGTAGTGAGGGAGAAGTGGGCGCTCTGTGCCATCCATAGGCCTCTGTTGCAGCATACGCTTGGTGACTTCATCTTGAGTCGTGGGTGGAAGTGTCACACCCTGTCGCCACAATGGTGTATCTTGGCTACTGGTTCATGCTGCCGATTTCGGTTTGTGTCGCAACCGCCGCCATGACATTTGGAGTCGGGGGCGCCGTTCTGTTTTCCCCACTGTTTATCATCATGTTTCCTGTGTTGGGCGTTCCCACCCTGACACCAGGGAGCGCGTTTGGCGCCGCGCTTCTCACGGAGTTGGTGGGATTCAGCTCCGGCTTGGCGGGGTACCAAGTTCGCAGTACGCTTGCAGCAGCACAAGCCAGTGAATGCACCCCTATATGCACTCTCACCGTGCGTGTTTGTGTCTTGCGCTTCACAGAACTGATTGACTTTCATACAGGCCTTGAACTGTGTGCGATCGGCGTGCCGATGGCTGTCCTGGGAACGGGGGCAAAGCACTTTGTGTCCGGGCCCATCCTGATTGTGTTGTTCTCAGTGGGGATGTTCCTTCTTGCAATGTCCGTGGCGCACTCAGCCTTGCCAAGTGTTGTGATATTGTACTATACTAAACTGGTGAGTACTGCGTTGGCTGTGCTGGGCATGTTCGGACAGGTACGTCCTCCATCACCGCGAGCGAAGGGAGGACGCTGGAGACATTGAGGCCAGGGATCAATGCGCGTCCAATCAGCCGAGCATGACGGGTCAAAGTGATGTGCACGGAATCGCAGAGGACATGGGTGATGTTGAACGTGGAAGTTCCACTATCATAGTGCAAGACCAGAGCACTCTTGGTGACGCCAGCGGGGTGCAGCCCCCCCAAACTGTCCCACCTGAGGGCGTTGCCGAAGCTGTCTCTATGCAAGCAGCGGACGGTCAGCCCCATGGACACGACAATACAGAGGGTAGCGACGACGTGGAATGTGGTAGTCCCACTCTCCCAACTCACGATCAAGCTGAAGTCAGCGACGCGAACGGCCAACCGCCGGCTACCGATCCTTGTTCTCCGGCTGTTGCTGACGTTGTCTCCCCAATGCCAGCAGCGGGTGGTCATCCGCTTGTTCCTGAAAACACAGCGGAAACAGGCGATGTTGAATGTGGCAGCTCCACTCTCACGACACACGACCAAGCTGTTGTCAGCGACGCCAACAGTGTACAGCCCATGGCGAGCGGCGCCCCACCAGTCTCACCTGAGGGCGCTGACGGACGAGTCTCGCCACTGCAAGCCACGGGTGGCCAGTCCCCTAGCAATACAACACGCCAAGCATCTGTGACGAATCCAGGTACGTAATTGACAACATTGCACCAGCTTCGTGGCCTGACGTTGGACGTCTGTGCCCAGAAAATGCGGCACTTGAAGTGCCTTCACGACAATCCGGTGGTGGCGAGCAGCAGACACCAAGCCGCCAGTCGTTGAAAGACTATCTCACCACTCCACAGCGCCGAACCCTCACTGACAGAGCTGGCTCTCGGTGCGTTTCATCTGGTGGCAGTTCGCACATGTGCGTGGTGGTGTGGCTCTGTTACTCGACTCAGCTGTGTTGAACAGGTACAAGTACGTTGTCACACGCCCGCCAGTCCCCATCACGATGGTGGTCATAGGAGCCTTTGTGACGGGTCTCATCTCGGTTGGGATCGGAGAGACGGTGGTCAGCATGCTACGTTCGTCAATGAAGCTCCCCCTACGCGTTGCTGCAGCGACCTCAGTGTTCGTGGTCACTGTCACCGTGCTCTCAGCTGCCGTTGCAGACATTGCGATTTCGGGAATCGACGCGGTGCGTGATTGAGGTGTCGTTGTGTTCTGTTTTTGTTGCGGAAGGGCGAACACACTCACGCGTGCACACCACCGGTTCGGTTGTTGTCCAGGTGCCCTGGACGCTGGTCATGTGGACCATGCCAGGTGTGCTGGTTGGGGGTCAAATCGGTCCTTACATCAGCAGCAAAGTTAGCAGCTACTACGGGGAGCGCGCCCTGATCGGACTCTTTGTATTTCTAGGCTTTGTCATGGGAGGCCTTGGCATCGACAAATCCATTGAGAGGTGGAGGTAGCAGTTGGTCCGACCAACTTGGTCGTAGGGGGCGTTTTACTTCGTCACGGATCGACAGCAGCCCCCGAAAAACATGCAGTTTGCTTTTACCGCCGGTGTGTGGACTCGACACTGTGGAGCCGCGCGCAATGGCGGACAGGCCGTCGCGGTTTGTGCTGCTGGCCACATTGGCGGTGGGTGTCGCTTGCTTTCTCTTGCTTGCCGCCAGCTTTCGTGCGGCGCCGCCAGCAACGCCGACAGAGACTGTGTGCTCCCCGCCACACACAGAGGAGGCACAGGCTGCTTTCGCACAGCAGGCTGCAAACGCCAGCAACAGCAACGATGCGCACAGGGAATGGCTTGCCCGTCGTGATGGAGATGTGGCCCAGTACATTGAAGGCTTGCATGAAGGCCACACCTTCCCACAACTACGTGCCAACTTGACTGGGTTGTCGGGGCCGGTGCACGCAGACTCAGTGGCATCCATGTTGGCTGAGTACGCTCGATACCACGCGTCAGTGCGAGACGCGTGCCCACAGGTGTGTGTTGTCGCCGCAGTAGGTGCTGGATTGTGTGGAGTTAGTAGTGGACTGTGGATTGTAGGCAATGGTGGGTTGTGGGTGGTCTCGGCCTCTCGAGTTCATGTTTGTGTGGTGTGTGGTCACGTGCCCAGAAGGGCGCAATCGTGTTGGTGTGCACCGTGTCGAACGGGCTTTGTGGTGGGCTAGGGGACCGCATGCGTGCCATCCGCAGCTTCTTTTGGCTGGCTGTTGTCACGCACCGGCCCTTTTTCTTGCACTTCACAAAGCCCACGGCCCTGCGCGAGGCACTGTTGCCCAACTCCATCAACTGGGAGCCACCTGTGACGGCTGTGGCACAAATCGAAGAGCAGAGCATGAACATGCTGGCTTACAAAAGAGAGACCCTTGAGTTGTGCAAGCAAGCACTGCGCGGCATAAACAGCACGAAGCCTATGATTTTGACAAGCAACCGACTGCTGCTGCAAACCTGTTTGATGCCTGCCTCGAAGCATGGCGGCGGTTTGGACAAGGCCATCGCTGAAAGGGTGGCAGTGGCTGCATCAGCACATTGGTCCTCACAACTGGGCTTTGACTTTCTTTTTAAGCCCTCCCGCGGCATGTTGACCACCATACAGAGGCTCTTTCCGCACGTCCAAGCCGCTTGGAGCAGGTGTGTGCCACGCAACCACATCCTGAGCACGTTTGTCAGGCTCTTGCGGGCATTGTATTGATGTTTGTTTTTGATTGTGTGTGTGCCGTTGCGTCCTTGGTATGTGTGTGTGACACGTTCCGTGGTGTTGGCTGCCAGTCGCCGACCCACTGTGTGCATCCATGCCCGAACTGGTGCAGCAGACCCGATTACGTTTGCCCCCGAAACACGAAACGGCAAACGCTTCGCTGTTGGGGCACACTGTTCCGCCCCACTGCTACGTGCCTCAGCAGAGGCGTCCAATGCCTTGGCCCGTGCCCACCCTGACTTGTTCTCTGGTGTCGTCGGCACCCCGTCACTCCCTGCGGTCATCTTCGTGGCATCTGACGATCGGAAGCCCATTGTGGAGCGGCGAATGTCGGACGCGGTGCAGGAGGTGACCCAGGCTGGCAACTTTCGTGGCACCCGCACGACAACAGCTGTTTTGCAGCTGCCTCCTTGGGATGGGCAGCACATCGACCACATGCAAGTGGGCCCCGATCAAACGGAAGTCCTTGTGCGCACCTTGACCGAGTCTGTGTTGCTGTCGTGTTGTCATGCAATTCGCGGTGCCACATCCGAGTACCCTCGCATCGCTGCCCAGTGGGGTGGCCTCATCGACTTCACGACTCCTCATTCAGACATTCCCCTTGCCGAGATGTACATCTTGAAGCAGCCGTTGCCGAGCAACACAACCTGCACCATGGCACATCTGGTCGGTCGGCATGTGGCCCACACATTTTGAGTGGTTTTGGCCCTCGTCATTGCCATCCAGCCACAGTTGATGGGGCTCTGGTATTGGGTTGTGGTCGTGACGCGGTTTTGTGGTTTAGAGGAGGCTGTGCCGGTTTCTTTTTGTTTGTTTGTTTGTTTTGTTTTGTGCGTTCTGTTCTCGCCTTCTGCATGATTGTCGAGTCTCGTGTGCCCCTTTTGTTTCCGTTGGTGTGCATCTTCGCGCTGTGTACCAGCTCCAACAGAGGGTGTGCGTTTATGCCTGGACGCGGGGAGCGGTTACAGGATTTTCACATGGCAATTCCGTCTGATAACGATGACCTGAAATCCACACACCGTGAGAGGCAGCACGCAATAGCCCATTTCAGAACGACGTCAGTGCCTGTGCTGTGTGCCACCAACAGTGTCCCGAAGCGAACGTGCTGTCGCAAGTAACATAGTACAACTACTCACATGCAGCGGTTGGTTGTCGTGGAAACACACATGCACTACCTCCAGTCCTCAACTCCAGATCTAATGCACACATCCAGATTTTGGCGGTGTTGTCCACAACTAAACAAACGCACAAAAAAGAAAGAAAACGGGGTCTCACTTGCATTTATGCCCGGACTTGCACTTCACCGAGTCATCAACGCGCACCCCATACCTCGCTGCGACCTGCTGCAGGAGAATCGGGTGTCGGTCGTACTGGTGAACAAGGGCTGCACTATCCAACTCGTCGGTGTGGAGAACACCAGCAGCATCGATGTGCAGCGTGTCAGTGGCAACGACACCAATGGTGGCGACACCACCGGTGCCAACAGGGTGAAGGGCAATGCGGGTGTGAAGGTTGGCATGGAACCACCCGCTGTAGTACAAGAAGTTCATGAATGCCTGGTCATGGGGGTAAGGGGTCTTGGCACCACACTCGGGCCAGTCCAAGAACCCTTGCACCATGCCACGACAGCTCGAGCATGCCGGCGCGCGAACCAAAGTTAATTCCCGAGCAAATGACGTGGTTGTGCTCAATGTGTGCAACATCAGCCGGTGGGAAGCACGTGCGCAACCAATGCAGGTTGGACCGTTGGTTTCGAATGAGCACGCTCTCACCAAACAGCGACACGTCGGCACTCTGCGCAGCCATGGCCCGGGCGAGACGCTGCATGGGATTGTCTTGCACGACCACGTCACGGATGTCTGTGATCATGAGGAGCCCGGCTGGGTTCATGCGTTGCGCCACCAGGTGGAGCAGCTGGTACCGCACCAGTTTGGCAGTGGGCATTGGATCCCCCAAGCCCGCCTCCCTCATGGCGTCGACATCCGCTGCTTCAAGCTCTACCGAGTGCAACTCCAAGTCAAACTCGCGAGCCATGTCCTCCCATGTGTAGCCATCGCTGCCAGGCTTCGTGTCACCCGCGTAGAGCACCACGCGACCACGATAGTGTAGCCGCAGCGAGCGCAGGAAGGGCAGACACACAGTCGTTGTGTACCCGATTGCCACACCCATCACCACGTCGTGTGACACCATCCACCTCGCACTCATGACGCCTGACCGCACCGCACGCTCGAGCGGCTCGAGGTACAAGTCGTTCCACTCGGATGACACGCGACGCAGCACACAGCCGCCCGTTTGCAGCGCCCACATGCGCTCCCGATCACGCGTGGGACCGTCGGCGGTGAACATCGCGACGGCGTTGGTAGAGATGCGCGCACGGCAGGCGCCGCGTGCCTGGGCTCGCAGCCGGTGCCTGATTTTCCAACCCGCGAGGGCTTCGGGAACACCGTCGGACAGACGCACGGTGTACGCAGGGCGGCCACAGGTGCGCTCAGCGCCCTGCAGCGACGCGATCAGTGCCAGCTTGTCGCTCATGCCCCACCCACGGCCCTCCAAGAATCGCAGCTCTTTGGGCGGGTGCGTGCGCACTCCCACCTGCTCTTCCTCCTCGAGCTGGGCGTCTGTCAGCCACAACGATGCGCCGCCGTTCACCAGCAGCTGCGTGTTGCTGCCGTTCACGCGGAACATTTGCACCAGCATGGCGTCACAGCCACCAGGCCTGGAACGCGCCGCGGCGGCGAGCACCTTGACCCAACGATCCTGAAACTCGAAGTGGTTGCCGTCAAACGGAAACACCCAGTCATAGCCCAGTGCACTGGCTTCGTCGATGGCCAGGTTACGTGCACCGTTGACGTTGGACATGTACACCGCCGCGGACACGTACTCTGCCTTGCACGCATCCGTCCACGCAGTTTCATGGAACGGAACCACGGTGAAAGGCAGCCCCGCTTCATCCAACATGGCCTTCGCGAGCCGCAGCTCGGTCCGGTTGATGATGCGATTCAGAATGAAGCGCCGGTCGGTACCAGGGAGCGCCGGTTCGTGGTCCAGCACGAACCGCAGGTTCTGAAGAAGCTGGTCAGCGGCGTGCCTTGGGGGCTGGGCGTTGCCAAGGACCCGGTAAAGTGCCATCCTGGGACGGTCCGGCTGGAACTGTGGCCACGGCTCCACGCGCAGCCCCGGCGGAGTCGAGTAGCCACGCGCGCCAATGGCAAAGCGCGCACCGCGCGACACAGACAGGCGATCAGCCACCGAGCGCAGCACCATGTCGAACGCGGATGGCCCGGCACGCGCGAACGAAGCGTGCTGGCGCATGTACAGCAGCTTCGACAGGTGTGCTGCCATCGTGTGGCGCCGAGTGACGATGTCGGCGTGGGGTATCGCGGACAACAGCTTCACCACACGGCCAGACCCGAGAGCCGTCACACCCACATGGTACACGAACGAGGCACTGGGAGTGTGGGCAGCAAAGGGAAACACTGGTTGTCGGCCGACAAGCACAGGCAGTGCGCCACACTGCATCGCTTGTATGAGCTGTGGCATCGTCGAAGACGGTGAACCTGAGGGGAGGGGCAAGAATCAGGGGGTTCGCAGGGCGTGAATAGTGCGACACGTAGGACCCACACGCACAAACGGGCCACACGCACAACGCAACACGCACGCACCAGGAAGGATCAACGCAAACGTTGCACTCGCGAGCAGCGCTTCTGGCGATGATTGGGACGTCGAGGACTGGTGTGTGACGAACTGAACAGTGGTGTTGCCATACGAGGTGCGCATGGCCTGCACATGTCGCAGCAGACCATCACTGTGCGCAAACCGGTCTCGTGTGGCGTCACCAACGCCCACCACAGCCATCAACAACGTGCGTTCCACAGACACATCCCGCCACACACGCTGTCCCACATCCTGTGACAGTGCAGGTCGCCAATAGGGAACGACAACGTCTTCTCCTGGGCGGAAGCAGGGGCCAGCGGCGAAGTCCCCCAACGGCGACAACACGATCGCCCGCTTGAGCGAACGTGCGGCAGCCCGGACGGGGGCACGTGCAACACACGCCGCTGTTGCCTCCTCAACACTGTTGGTGAAGCACCGGGAGTAGGCGTGCGGCAGCAACATGACATGGTCAGCACCATCGGACCGGTCCCAATACGGCCAATGCTGCCGCACCCACGTGACTGCCTGTGTGGCAAATGACGCAGCGCTGACCCCTGGATTCTGCTTTTGCAAGCATTCGAGGTACACGGGAACGTAAAACGCGTCTGCCTCCTCCGCAGTCTTGGTACGCACCGCGTTGGCCAGGAATTGAGCGTGCAGCATGCGTTCCAGACTCCCCGCGCCTTTGCAAGCAGCTGCAGCGGGCGTCAGTTGCACCGGCATGGGGTACACAAACACGCGCAAGCGGGGAGTTTCGGAAGACTGCGCCACGGCGTTGGTGTCGGCCGTGCTGCGCGCGAACCCAAATTCACCGCTACCACCATCATCACCCACGGTGTGCGCGCCGAGGCGCAGTGAAGCATGGCGTGACACCGTCCACTGCCCCGACATGATGGACAGTGCCACGACACAAAGCACAACACTCACAGTGGCAATGCCACACAGCACAGGCATGGAGGAGGGCAAGGCACGATGCACGAGGGTGCTGCATCTTGGTCCGTCTCGCAAGAGCGCGCCGTGCTTGTCATCCTGCCGGCTGGCACACCACCGAACGGCGAGCATCGTGATTCCCCCGAACACAGCGACGAGCGACAAAGCCATGAACAGCGTCGCGCCAGGGAGCCCAGGCGAAGATGGCGTCGACGACGACCGGTCAAGCTCGTGTGCGTCACCAACACCACCGCCGACATACCGCCACGCCGATGGCTTGGGCCAGGTACCACGGCTGTTGCCACCGCCATCACCACCGCCATCACCTTCACCACCACCGCCATCACGAAGCGCCAGCGCCACGTGCAGCAGCGGCTGCTTTGCGGTGATCACGCGTTCCATTGCTTCCATTACAGCGGCCAGCGCCACGTCCTTGTTGTGCGGACCGACCACAATCGCGTCTGCGACACGGGTCATCAGCTCCTGGTTCACCTCCCCCCCGTCTCGTTCCTGTGACCGCAGGCTCTTCAACGCCTGGAGCTGGCGTTGTACCGTGGCCACGTCGGCTTCGCTCACACCGCGCCACCGTGTCAGCACGTGTCGATACGGCACCGCCCTGGCAAAGGGCAGGTCCACATGGCCGTCGCCGACAAGCACGGGCGCGCAGCCTTCGCGCAGAGCAGACACAAGCGCAGACCAAGGCGTCCAACCAGGCACGATCAAGCAACTGCGAGCACCACTGGAGCTAGCAGCAGTGGCTGCCGTGACTGTCAGTGGCGCAAACTGTGCACACGACGGAGAAAACCGGACGGCAAACTCCTGTGCCAGCTTGTGCACCATCAGCACGACATGTGGAACCGTGCGCTCCAAGCTTGCCACACCGTCGGCATCACACAAAGCAGCTTCGCCACTGGAACACGACAGTGACGGACACTCAACATACAGCAGTGGTGCAGCGGCGCCCTGTTGACGTTGCGCACCGGCAGCACGAGGTGCGTCTGCAAACGGAACAGCAACGTCGGCTCGGGGGTAAAAGCAAGCATGGTGGGTCATCGGCGGCGTGGGAGCGAGGACCATGGCGTTGTGGAGCTGTCGAGCAACAGCCTGAACCAGCGGTGGCCGCGTGGTACCGGTCGCCAGGTCCGTGTGATCCGTCATGCACCGTCCGTACGCATGGGGCAGGTACATCACGTGGTCCATGCCCTGGGAGCGGTCCCAAAACGGCCACGTGGCGCGGACGTGCTGCAGGCCGGCGTCCAGCCACCGTGCAAACGTGACCGCCCGTGCACGGGGCGTCAAATGCCTCCGCCTGGTGGGGACCACTGTGCCGTCTGCAGCACCGGTCGTGCGGCTGGCCACCGTGGGGCGCGTGACGGCGAGGTGGTGGCGCACACACGAGGTGAACATGGGGATGTAGAACACATCGGCCTGGTCCGGCGCCGGCACGGTGAGCGACTGACCCGCGCCCTGCGTGAGCCACGAGTACAGGGCCACGTCGAAAGGCTGTTGAACTCCCGGACCCTGATCCGTGCTTTGCCCGCCTTGGCTCTTCTGTTGGTGCTGGTGTTGGTGCTGGTGCTGGTGGAGCAGCGCCGCACAGCCAGGTGCCTTGCGGAGGAAGCGGGCGGGCATGGGATACACGAAGATGCGCATGGAGACGTGGGCTACATCACCACCACCATTGAGAAGCGTGGACGCGAGCCACTGTTGCAGCTCCCGTGACGAGATGGGCATCGGCTGGACAACGTCAGGCGTGGGTTGGACGGGTGCGAGTCGCGCGGCGGTGCGTGCAGTGTCTCGTCGTTGGTTGGCACACACCGCTGCACCCCTGCCACCGCCACGTGCAGCGGATGCCGGTGGAAGAGTGGTGCCTGCACATCCGGCATCACCCACCTTGGCACATGTTGTAGCATCACTCAAGGCATCGGTAGCCGGTTGATGAAGCCGCTGGACGGCGACAAACGTGGTGGGTAGAACACGGACGCTGAGACTGGACACGCCGGCCATCGCGAGGCACCGGGCCAGGCGGGTGTGCATCAGCAGCCGCACAGGGGTGCTCGCCTTTCCAGAGGTTTGGGTGGCGGGCAGCGCGTTGGTGTGGAGACTGGCGAACTGCTGCACACTGACAAGCGAGGGAAGGAGCGAGACGACGCCGCCGGCGCTGCTGGTTTCGGTGGAAGCAAAAACGCGGTCCTTGGACGCAAACAGAGGCAGCTCCGCCCCCACCGCAAACGTCGCCAGGGCATAGGCATGCGGGGGTGCGGCGTCAGATGAGGGGCTCACGAGTTCAGCAGCCGCCTGCGCCAAGTCACGGCCGAACCCAGATCCAGATCCGCCGCCGTTGTTGTTGTCTTCCGCCAGCACCAATCTGTCGCGTGCGCGAAGCATCAGCACTGTGCCAGTCGTGGCGGCGGAAACGGCTGTGCGCAACCCCTTGGCAGCCGCCGCTGATGCGCGCTCGGCTTCAGCTTCGGTTTCGGCTTCGGCTTCTCGGCTGCTGCTGTCGATTGTGACGACATGCAGTGCGGCGTGTTGACGCAAGCATCCCCACTCTGTTGCCACACGCTGGTGCAGGTGGTCAATATCGAGGCTGCCGCCGCCAAGAGAGGAAGCTCCCACGCCCGCGTCTGAGCTGGCCTTGGTGACAAGCACACTGATTGACATTGGCCCGTGCCACGTGCGGCACATGGCCTCCAAGTTACCAAGGTCACGAACAGCGGTGGCGACGGCAACAATAGTCACGGCGTCGACCAGGCTTGCAGCCGTGGGCATGTTGGAATGAAATGGCAGCGTCGGATGGCTGGGTGGGTTCCAGTTCGGCAGCACCACCTCAAGACGCCGCGGCGGAATTCGCAACCCAAACGCCCTGATAGAGGCAACGGTGCATGTGTGGTGGTGTGACGTGCCGCTGCGAGTGCCGTCGATGCTCAGTGTCACGGTGATGGATCGGAGCCTGCCGCCACGTGTCACAGTCTTATCGTCGGCATTCCACCAGCTCAGTGGCAGGAGCAAGCGAATCAAACCCCCCTGGCCGCCAACCCCCACCACAGGCGCCGCATGCTTCTGCGAGCTGCCGTCGACATGCGTCAACATCACCTCCATTGTGCACTGCGTGCCAGCCACATCCCGCCACGCTTCAATGGAAATATCCACGGCGTCAGGGGTGCCACGAGGCGGTGGCAGGACCAAAGATATGTCTGGCAAGGCAACAACCCCCACATCAACACACAACCAGCGCGTCAGCATGACCGTGTTGGGGGAATTGAACTGAACGGCAACACCACACCACAGAGACACGGGCGACGAGACAGGCCTCACGCAATGGAGGGCCACTCACTGAACGGCATCGTCAGCAGAGACCAATGCGCCCAGAGTTGAGCAACTTTTCCTGGTCCCACACCAGCGTGAGGGGGGTGACTCCGACCACCAGTTAATAAATCTGGTTGTTGCTTCCACGACAACGGCACAGCTGCAACCTGCAGTCTGTGCTTTTCAGGCCTGTGTGTGGAGCTAGGTTGCCAGCTCGGGAGGGGGGACACTCTTCTACTACCAACGCCCCGACCACCGCCAAACAGTGCATGCATTATCTCCTCAGATCGCACAGCTGACACACCAGGAAAGCTGTACTTGGCGGGCAGTGGTGTGGGCATGTGCCTCTCGAAGATGCCGGAAGTGAATTCAGCCGCAAGCGCCAAGCCACTGGATGTCGGCACTGCACCTTCACCGGCGGGCAGAGGTACAGCCGTCGCATCGGTTTGAGCAGTGTGGGTCGACGCAGCAACAGCGGTGGCAGTATCAAGCCCCTCGGCGCTATTCAAGGTGTCCATTACCATCATCCAGGCATCTGGGACGACAAGAGTCTCCTTGCCCTGCTCGCCACACCGCCGCGCAAGGCGAGAGGGTGCCTCGACGAGCAGCCGCACCCCGGGTTCTGCTTGGCCATATGGCCTGGCTTCGCTGGTGGCAGAGAGGGACACAGAGGGCACCGGCGATCGAAGTGCAACACCAGCAACCTCCCCTTCGTACAAAGGTTGGAGGGTGGAGGCACTCAGCCAGTGGTTGAGCCACACCGGCGAGCGAGTGTCAAGCGCCACCCCACCAGCGGCCAGAAGGCGAGCCAACTCAGGCTTCGAGCGCGGGAGGGGGTGGCCATCCGCAGCACGAAAGGCGGGAACAACAAGTGCCACGTTTGCCATTTGTTGCGCTGCGCGCACCACCAACCACTCATGCAGGCGTGCGTAAAGCTGCGGTGATGGCACCATAAAGGCGTGTGTGACGTACACATGTTGGGTGCGCGCATGTGTGGCAGCCATGTCAAACAGCTTCGACACCGGGGTTGTCCCCTCCGCCACCCCCATCGACGACATGACGTGAACATCCACGTGGTGCATGCCTCGCACTGCGTCATGCAGGCGATTGAACGCCGGGGAAGCGCGAGCAGGCGCGTGGAGGGCCACCGAAACCGGGCCCGGCCACGCAGCAACCAAGGCTCGGAACCGAGAAAGAGCTGCCGGAGTTGTCAGCGCGGTGGCCGTAACTAGCGTGATAGAGTCACTCGTTGGCACCATGGAGCTTGCATGGAAGAAAGGCAGCGGCAACCATGCTTCGGCCGGAGCAGCAGGACTCGCTCGTTCACCTGCGCCGCTCGCTTGTTCACCTGCGCCAGCCCTTGATGACCAACCCTCCTGAGGCCGTCTGGCGGCAGCGCCTTTCCTCTTCTTGGTGCTTCGTGACACCTTTTGCATTCGCGCCGCGCCAGACCGAAGCCTTGATTTCTGGAGTGGTCGCTTGGCCCACGACTTCTTCCCACCCAGGGGGCCAGCCATGGCTGTAGGACCTTGCTGCTGAAACGTGACACATAACAGCAAGAGCGCCACGAGCACACGCACACAGGCTCCCATACGGGCTGGGCTAGGTCGTGCGCTCAGGCGTGCTCTCAAAGAGCCTCTCATCCGGCGGCCGGCCAAATTCGAAAAAGCTATTTTTGCCACTTGGCTGGCCTCATTGGCTGCTGGAGCAGGAGCATGGAAACACATGGTGTCCAAATTGGGGACAGTCCAATGTCCAGTTTCACTCGAGTACTGGTCGCAAACGTCTTGAAGGCCTTGAGGCTGCTGTTGCATAGTGTGCTGTCCAACATGACAGAACTGGGCAGTCATCTTGTTGTACACGGCCCAAGCCTGCAGTCTGCAGACTGGCGGCAGCTTTATAAAGTATCAATGTGCCCTGTCCACTGCTCCCAACAGCGACTGTCAGCCGACCGAGTCCTGCGGGTGCTCGCCCGCGCGCGTTCATGATGGCGCCCCTACAACGCATACGACGCCCACGGTGGACACGGACGATGCGTGTGGTTGCTTGCACGGTTGTTGTGAGCCTGCTGGTGCTACTGGCAGCTCCCAGTTTCCGGAGCGGACTGTCACACACCTCACCAGCCAGCGCGCATCTGCATGACAACCTTGACGCATTCATCCAGCATGCCGAGGGCGTCACTGCTCTGGCGAATGGCTCACTCGCCATTCCAAGCGCAGTCGCTGGGCTCAAGTTTGGCGACCTTGTTCGCGAAGTGGCTGTCCCACACGGCTTCGGCATGTGTGCCGGGCTGGCCAAGCTCGGCGTGTTGAACGGGCGCCCTGACCTGCCACATGGAGCTGCGTGCTCTCCGGTTCACGAGATGACAGAGCTTACCCAGCGTGTCCGCGAGTCTGCGGTGGGGCCTGTGTTTGCACCACGGGCCTTGAACGCCCAGGTATCCTTGGACTCCATGCGGCATGCCGATGCTGAGCCGAACGTCCGGCGCACGCTGCTTCCATGGATCGCCGACATGCTGGCAAAAGACCCCGACGTCGTGACTGTGGAAGACTGGAAGCCCCTCCTCACAATGGGAGTTCACGCTGGAGTTGTCGCCCCGGAACTTGACACGCCCCCCGGCGTTGCTGCCTTTACCAATGGCTTCGTCAACAACATTGGCGAGCTGTGCACCCCGGCCCTGTGTTTTCGCACCTCGGGGTGTTCCTACGAAGCGACCTCGATGCTTGAGCGTGTCCCGCTTCGACCCCCCATCACCGTTGCACGTACGATGCTTGTGTTCGCGGACCGCTATTGTAACTCCAACTACTACCACTACGTCGTCGAGTGCCTGCCGCGTCTGCTATTGGCCCGCCACCTGCTGGAGGCCTACCCTCGCATGAAAGTGCACATCCCGGTCCAAAAATACCCAAAGAAAACGCTGTACATTAACGACGTCTTCCTCATCAAGATGCTTGGTATCTCGCCGTCCCGGTTTGTGTCTGGCAACGCAGTTGCTGGCACGGTGGTCTACCCCGAACCCACCAACTGCTTCCGCCAGCGTCGCGACACGCTTCTTTTGACTCACGACTTCCTGTTTGAGTCACTTCAGCTGAACGAGCTTCGTGACAGCCGTGTTGACGACTTCGTGGTTGTTCTTCACCGCCGCCGCTTCAAACCCCGCATCTTGCACAATTTTGAAGAGGTGGAGGCAGCGGTGCGACGTGTGGTTGCCACCGCCAACGCGGCTGGCGCTCGTGCGTCACTTGTTGTTATTGATGATGATGAACCGCTCTTCCGTGAGCCAGACAATGTGTTTCGCCTCCTTGCCACTGCAGACGTGTTCATTGCTCCGTACGGTGCCAGTGAGACCAATATGCTCGCATGTGTGCCGGGAACCACCGTCATTGAGTTCATGGTACCGGAGAAGCGGGATTTAATTGTCTCGCCGATGTACCTTATCATGGCGATGCGTTTGGGGTTGCGGTGGGTGGGACTGGGGTACACACGTCTTGGTGGTACGGGTTTCTGGGTGGAACCCGACACCGTACACTCCGCCGTTCTACAAGCCTGGCATGATCATCACAAACTTGTGTGAGAGCCCTGTGCAGTGTACTTTCATTTGGCGTTGGCTTTGCTGTTTGGACGTGTACTTCGTGTTTGCGTAAATTGCAGTGACAGGCCATCCTGTTTACTTCACCACGGATATATGTTCGCGCGGCCCGCACTGTGGGCCACGCAGCGCTCTCTTTTACAAGTACCACGCAGGATGTCTGCTTCAGGAGCTGGTGGTGCTGGAGCCGGGGGCGATGGAACTGCAACAGCCAGCGTCGATGGCGTTGTGCCCCATGCCTCCGTAGTACTTGGTTTCGTCGGTGTTGGTACCATGGCAAGCGCGATGGTGGAGGGCTTGTGCACTGCACCCGCCACTCCTCCCAAGTCCATTGTTCTCTCGCCTCGTGGCAAGGCTCGCTCCGCAGCTCTTGCTGCAAAGTACCCCTCGATTGTGCGTGTGGCTGCATCCAACGCCGAAGTTGTGGACAGCTCGGACTGGGTGGTGCTGGCTGTACTTCCCAAGCACGCAGAAGAGGTGTTTGGGCCGCTGTCGTTCCGGTCAGACCAGGTCATCATCAACCTGCTTGCCAGTTCCAAGAACGAGCACATTGCAAGCTTGGTCGCACCGGCCACCACTGTGATCCGATCCGTACCGCTTCCGCCAGTCGCGGTGCACGCCTGCCCGACGTTGTGCACACCCCACCACGATGGAGTTGCGGCTATGTTCAATCAGCTTGGATCTGCCGTTGTATTGGACCATGACTGGCAGCGCGAGTTGATGCAAGGTGTGTGCTGTATGATGGGGCCGTACTACAAGATGCTGGTGACAATCACAACATGGCTGAAGCGCCGCGGCGTTCCGCTTGAAAAGTCGGGGCCTTTCGTGGCCCAGCTTTTCCAAGCTATCACTCTGGATGCTGTTCACTGTGGTCCCAAGGGATTCCAGAGCCTTGTTGATGAGCAAACGCCCGGTGGCCTCAACGAAGGCGCCATTCGACAGCTCGAAGAGGCCGGAGTTTGGGATGCCTTCAACGCTGCGCTGGACAACATTTACAAGCGATCAACTGGGCGGGAATCTTCATCTGCCATCAAGGAGGATGTTTCTGATGCCGCAGGTGCGGAGTAGATGGAGCACCGCAGGCATCCGCAAATCGTGCGCAGCACGCCCGTGGCCTCTCGGCCGGTAGGTGTGCGGGGTGAATCATATTCATAGAATTAGTAATGTTTAATCTTTTTCGAACCAGAGGTTGAGTGTTCCATCGCACGCAGCCTTGTTCCCATCGACACTCTCCTTGGCGGCCGGCGGTCCATCAAGAATCAGCTCGTGCCGTTGGCAACTCACTTTCGCAACGCCAAAATGCCATCTGCTCCGAGCGCTGTCGTGGTGCACCCACTGGTGCTCCTGAGCGTGGTTGACCACTACAATCGAGTAGCGAAGGACAGCCGCCGGCGTGTTGTCGGCGTGCTGCTTGGGTCCACGTTCAAGGGAAAGGTCGACATCACGAACAGCTTCGCTGTCCCATTTGAAGAACATGGTGATACGTGGTACCTAGACCACGCGTACCTGACTTCAATGTTCCAGATGCACAAGAAGGTGGCAGGTAGGTTGGGGTGCGCGTCGCAGGTGGTGACTGCAGTCGACTGACGGATGGAGTGGTTGACTTCCACAGTGAAGGAGAGGATTGTTGGATTTTATAGTACCGGTCCAAAGATCAAGTCTACAGACTTGGAGATCGATGCGCTGTTCCGGGAGTACCACGCCCACCCAGCGTTGGTGATCATCGATGTTCGGCCAGACGTCGAAGGAATTCCTGTGCAGGCATATGTCAGCGTGGACACAGTAACACCTGGCGGCAAGACTGCACGCACCTTTCAGCATTTGGCATCCGAGGTTGGGGCATACGAAGCAGAGGAAGTTGGTGTGGAGCACCTTCTCCGTGATGTGAACGATCCTTCAGTCTCGTCGCTTGGGTTTGAGGCACGGCACAAGTTGCAGGCGCTCAAGGGCTTGCACGAGCGACTGCTGTACATGGCAAAGTACTTGGAGGACGTACTGGCAGGTCGACTTCCTGCAAATAACCAGGTTTGGCTGTGATGATGGATTCTTGCGTTCGCCGGTGGGGGGCTGACAAGTGGTGTGCGTGTCAGATTTTGTACAACATGCAGGTGATGATGAACCTGCTGCCCAACCTCAATGTCCAGTCACTGGTGAAGAGCATGCTCACTAAAACCAACGACATGCACCTCGCTATGTACATGGCATCTTTGTTCCGTTCAGTGATTTCACTGCATGACTTGGTGAACAACAAGATCAAGTACAGCAAGGGCGCGGATGAAAGTGACGAGAAGCCAAAGGGTAAAACCTCGAACAAGTCAGAGGGCAAGGAAGAGAGCAAGTCACAAGAGAGCGAAGGCGCGGGCGCTGGAGCTGGAGCTGGGGCCGGAGCTGGAAGTAGCAAAGAGTCGTAGATATTGCGTTCACACGTGTTTCGCAGCGAAACAAACTTGCATCACGTTCCCAGGCTTTGTGTCTTCTATTTCACGTCTCCCACAAGCATGGTGTCCCTGCCCCATGCTACATCACGGTCGTGGGCACGTCCCCGCATCACGGCGGACTCGTCTAGCATCGCCTCGTTGTGCCCCCAGCTCCCACTGCAGTTGACCCGGTTGAACTCAAACACACGGCGGGTGCCCTCGTCCCAACACACGTCAAACACGCCCACCCGCCGCAGAACATCAGCCCGGGACCACAGCACCAACCAGGGCAACGCCGTTTCCACGTTCTTTACGTCCCAGGCGCGTTCCACCGCATTTGCGGAATACCTTGGCGCTGCCACAGCACCGGAGCGAGAGTGTGCAGAAGAAACCTTGGCACGGGGCGTGCAGGTGCTAGCGGGCGACACCACAGGTCTTGCGAAGGTGGAGGGCGCCCAGCTTCTGTGTCCATTGTGTGCAGCAAGGTGGCTCGTGCTGAGATGAAGGCGAGGCGGTTGCGGGGAACCCAAATTTTCAAGGGAGAGCGGGCTATCCAGCACGAGTGGCGACTCCACACGATCGTCGTACGCCTCGTGAGGCGGCGTGGTGGTGGAACCCACGGGCGCGTCAGGGTGGCTGGCACACTCCTCTGGCTGCTGCGTGTCGGCAACGTTGTTGATGCGGGCCGCACTGGACGCTGGTTGTTCTGGCTCTGCAGCAGGCACATGTGCTGGCGCGCGCAGCTCGCGTTCGTGTGCTTGTCGCTTCGCTTTTTCGACCATGCGTCGAACCGTTGCCTTTTCCGTGATTTGATACGCCCGCACCACCCGAATGAAGCGGTACCGTAGCTTTCGACCACGGTACATGGCTTGGATCCTGGATGCCGCGGCATGGTACCTCTTCATTTGCCTCTCCCGTGTTCGCTCCACCAGCGCAGCAGACCGCATGCCAACGTCCTGAGTCCGAGGGAGGTGGCGAGGGGACGACTGCTGTGGTGTTGGAGGGGGCGGAGGCACCGCTCGCGGCGTGCGCAACGCTGCACGCGCCTTTGCGTGCGCCAGTTGATTCATTTCAACAACGCGGGCAAAGCTTGGGTGCGTGCGCATGTGGCGTTTGGACCGAACCCGTTGCAGCACCCCTGACCGCGCCAATTGTTGCCTGCGGATGGCAGCAACGCGGCGCATTTCGCGCTCCCCCACCACATCGTGTGCACGAAACCTGGCTGCTTTCCGAGACATGTGGCACCGCCACGCACACTGAATGATGGTTGCCTTGTCTGCTTCCATCCGCCGCACACGCTGACGCACATCTTTGATCTGTTGTTTTCCATTCCAAAGACACGAATGAGCATGACGGAGCCATACCTGCCCTGCCCCCCCCC